>OBMA010002276.1_pt1 | contig 11259 bp, 14 predicted proteins | sample 1539141 | NCBI WGS metagenome assembly OBMA01 (sample SAMEA3991484, study PRJEB22521) | metagenome | biome: anthropogenic terrestrial biome; feature: sewage plant; material: raw primary sludge | place: Sweden | collected 2012-09-26 | reverse complement strand
GGCTATACTTATCGCGATAGACAATTTCTCTAATTTTAAGACTAAGACAACAGATAAATATGATGATCTTATAATCCAGCTCGCCAAGGAAGGGGTCAATAACGGAATATTCCTCATGGTCACGGCAGCAGGATTCTCATCTGGAGAGATTCAGGCAAAGCTCGCTGATAATATGCGTACACCTGTATGTCTTGAGATGACAGACAGATTCCAGTATTCAGAGATTATGCGCTGCATGCATCTTGGAGTCCGCCCTGAAGAAAATGTGAAAGGAAGAGGGCTTGCACATATCGGGGAAGCAATACTTGAATTCCAAACAGCACTGCCGCTTCAGGCTGATGATGACTTTAAGCGTGGTGAAGCACTTAAGAGCGAATGTGCAAAGATGCGTGAAGCATGGCACGGACAATGCGCGAGAAAGATTCCGGTGATCCCGGCAAAGCCTACCTGGAAGGAATTCTCCGAGAATGATGAAAAGAAGACGATGGATGAGTCAGACCGTATGCTCCCGATCGGATATAACAAGGAAGATGCTTCGATATACGGCATCGATCTGAGCAGGATGTTTACGTATATCATCGCCGGTAAGGCAGCCACAGGCAAGACAAATATGCTTAAGACGCTGATGATGTCGGCAAATGACAAGGGCGGAGACATTGTAATATTCGATTTTGAATCCGAGTTTGAGGATCTGGCAGACAAGATAGGCGCGGAGAGAATAACGACTGATAAAGAGATGTATGATCTGTTTGTAAAGCTGACTCCTGAACTTAAGGCCAGGTCTTCCACGAGAATGGAGATAAGGGATAGACTCAACAAGGCGGAGGATTCAGACGCAGACCTTGATAATGAAGAGATATTCAAGGAAATGAAAGAGAAGCATAATTTCAGATATATGTTTATCGGAAATATGATCTCATTCATGAAGAAGGTATATAAACCGGAAGACGGCATATCACCGATGAACGGCTTTATCGAGAACATAATCGGAAAAGGCGAGCTCCTCGGAGTATATTGGTTCGCCTGCTATGATCATGACAAGGACACAAATGGAGATGCTTCCGGACGCACTGCTTATTCAGTATTTGCCAAGAATAAGACAGGCATACATTTTGGCGGAAATACAGGAAGCCAGAGCGTCCTGCCGTTTGACAGTCTTTCATTTAGCGAGGGCAGCAAACCGCAGAAAACCGGAATCGGAATGATACCGCCGGAAAACGGGGAGAATACAGCGATAAAGGTTGTGATACCTTTTGTAAAAGGATGAACATATGATCAAAATGATCCTTTTTGACAAAGATATTAGGGAACTCAAGTTCCTTAAGGATACACTGAGCAGCCAGGTCGCATACCAGTGCGATGAGAAATGTGAGATAGAAGACTGCCATGAAGAGAAGACTGCGGATCAGAAGATAAAGACTAATGATCTCGCGGATCTTACTTGTCTCGATCTTATGGCGGAAAATGGAGTAGACAGGGCTGCGCATGTAAGATGCAGATTTCCGGAGACAGATATGATGGTGATCGCGGATGTATCGGTATCTCCTCTTATGTATATGAAACCGGGGATACGGGCATCTTCTCTTGTGCTAAGACCGGTTGACGTGCCGCAGGCAGTGAAGACGGTAAAAGAGTTTATCGCGTCTTATCTGGATTCGAGAAAAGAAGATACAGAAGATCAGTTTGTGATAGAGACGAAAGAAGGGATTCAGAAAGTCCCATATCATAAGATATGCTATTTTGAGGCAAGGATGAAGAAGCTCTATGTCCGTACAGATAACGAGGAACTTGCTTTTTATGATACGCTCGATTGTCTGGGGGATGGACTTTCGAAATCATTTGTCCGTTGCCACAGAGGATATATCGTGAACGGGTCGCGAATCTCGAGGATAATAACGGGACAGAATGAGATTGTACTGGATAATGACATGATAGTTCCTATATCGAGAAGCTATAAGACAGCAGTGATGGGGTTTGTAAAATGAGGACAGGAAGAGAGTGTGCGATATATCTTTCATTTCCCGAGATGAAGATTCTTATACATGAATGCGGGATACCGTCATTTGCCGCATTTGAGCAGCTTGGGAAGGTACAGCTTAGTGACAGGGATGTATCAAAGGCGCTTGTGTCGCTTATAGATAAGAAGATGCTGGTGCCTTCAGATGACAGCTATGTCATGACACAGATGTGCCGCGATATCGTCAAGATATTGAAAAATGCCAGATGCGTTCTTATTTGCTACGGACATATGCGAAGCATTCCGATGACATGCATATATGTTGATGGAGTCGATGCACTGACAATGCAGGTGGATACGCATACAAGCGATATGCTGAGGATTACCGTGATCAAAGTCAGGGATCTTGTGAACGAGATGTCCGAATATGATTTCATGCCGGTATGCACGGACACCGGTAAGAGTGAGCAAGATAAAGAGCGGATGAACAAAGACATTCGGAAAGTGTCGCTGGATGATAGCGAAAAGCTGCTTGATGACGATAACATGCTTCTTCTTATTGACAGGATAAAAAAAGATTCAGATCACAGGGATATGCGTTTATGTGTGTGGAAACATCCCGCAGACGATATGATAGAGGTCACTAACGGAAAGAACAGCAGATGTGTGGAGTACGACAGAGACGAGCTTTTTCATATGATAGATGATATGGGAAATCTCAGAGAAATGGAGATGAATCAGCCGTGATATTAGTCGATGTATATGTTCCGTCAGTTGATAAAGAATATAATTTCAGCCTGAATGAAGGTGTTCCTGTAAGCACGATAATAGCGGAGATAACTGAGATGATCGCGCAGAAAGAACAGACACAGCTCAGAGGAGAACAGAAATATCTTAATCTCTGCTGCAGAGACAAGGGCAGCATTTTTCCTGCTGAAAATACGCTTGAGGAATGCGGTATCGCTACAGGAAGTTCACTTATACTTATCTGATGGCCAGATGCATTTCATCCATAGAAAAATGCATTTCGTCAGATAACGATCAGTTTTCATTTGGCAGCAATATAATCAGAACATAAGTTGAGGCGGGAAAGGAAGCGGACATGTTCAGAATAAACACAGGTCCCATCAGCAGCGCATGTGACAGCCTGCGCACCGAACAGCATAACATTGAAGATGTGTCATCGGGCGTAAGCGACAGCATAAGCGTTCTTGGCAGAATGTCGGGGATGGACGATATGATCAACGCACTTCGCGGTGTGAGGGATCATCTTGATGATGAACAGCAGTCAGCCATAAGACTTGAAAAGGCACTTAGCTGGATCGGGCACAACTTCGATCAATGTGAGAATAAGATCGTAGAGTGCGCCGAACAGAGCAGACAGATATATCCGGTGATGAATGTCACAGAGACCGGAACGGGCGGATACAGTTCGGATTTTGACATTAACATCACATGACAGATAAAGAGATAGCCGGAAGAACTAAGGAGGGCAGATATGGCAGGACGTGAGATCGCAAATGAACTCTCAAGATTTAATACGGATGTAGAACAGTTTAAGACAGCACTTGATGATCTGGATAATAATTATACAAATGTATTTGAGACGATAGAATCACTTAACAGTACATGGGCAGGGCAGGCACATGATGCGTTCCTTACACAGTTCGATAATGATAATACAAATGTTAAGGATATGATCGAAGAGCTGAAGAAATACAGGGACGACCTTTTATTTGCCAATAATGAATATACGAAATGTGAAGCAGAAGTAAATGATATAGTAACTTCTCTCAGCATAGGGTGAAAGGAGCAGATATGGCAGATTTTGGTGAGGGTTTTATACTGCAGGTCACACCGGAACGTCTTAAAGAGATAGCGGATGATGCGCAGGAAAAGATAGACAAGATGTCGAAAGCGATAGATTCGTTCAATGAAGCTGCCGTGAATACAAAATCATATTGGAACGGCGAAGCATCAGATCTGTACGCAAAGCGTTATAAAGAGCTGAAAGACAAGCTTGATGAGATCATGAAGAGACTTAGTGAATATCCAAGAGACCTTGAGGTAATGGCAGGGGTATATGAAGAGACTGAGTCAGTGAATACTGAAACATCGGGTACACTTGATAACAATATAGTAGTCTGATGAGTGATATCAGTACGGAGGGGTCAAGGGATGACTGAAGAAGAGATATATATAGATTTTGACAGAGCGATCAAAGAGGCTGACAAGCTTGATCAGATGGCCGGGAGACTTACAGCCATAAATTCAAAATATGAGGATAATCTCAACAATATAAGTACAAATTGGAAGGGCGATAACGCTGTGATATTTGTCAATAAAGGCGGAACTCTTTATGATTCTATGGGAAATACAGCGAATCAGATCTCAGAGATAGCTGAGAATATCAGAGCTGCGGCGGAGAGAATCAAGAACGCTGAACTGGAAGCTATAAGGATCGCTAATGAGCGGGAGTACTGCTAGAGATATTTCATTCGTACGAAGATAGATGTCATTCGTCGGAAAAGAGAAAAGTTCCGGTAACAATCTGCTAGACTTTAGTCTAGTAGTTAAGAAAAAAATAAATCAATCACATAATCATTTAAGGAGGAAATTAAAAATGGCAGAAATACTAGTAACAGCAGCAACACTGAAATCAAAGGCGGACGAGCTTAATCAGATGAACGCAACGTTCAAGTCCCAGGTAGGTGAACTTGAGTCAGAAGAGAACAATCTCAATTCAATGTGGGAAGGCGAAGCGAAGACAGCATTCCACAATGCATTCACGAAGGATAAGACTCAGATGGACAACTTCTACAACGCGATAACAAAGTATGTGGCTGCACTTAATGATATCGCAGCGAAGTATGAGAGCGCTGAGAGCAAGAACGTACAGACAGCAACATCTCGTTCATATTGATCATATACAGAAGATCAGGTCTTGAACTGATGTTTTTGGAAACTGACTATATTGACAATTTGAAGATAAAACAAAGGAGCAAATATTATGGATGGAATTTTAAAGGTAACACCTGAAAAACTTAGGAGCACAGCATCTGATTTTGGATCAAAAGCAACCGGTATCAAAACTACTACCGATAAGATGATGGATATCGTGAACGGCATGAATTCAGTATGGCAGGGCGATGCAGCCAAGGCATATGACACGAAGTTTAAGGGACTTCAGGACGATATGGATAAGATATTCCGTATGGTTCAGGAGCACTCAAAGGATCTTGATGAGATGGCATCACAGTATACTAGTGCAGAGCAGGCTAATGCCCAGGCAGCACAGGCTCTTTCAGCTGATATAGTAAGCTGATAGGATCATGATGCGGACTGCATCCAATTGAGATTAAGTTCCGATAGCAGAAACATTCACAATCCTGTATAAACACGAGAATCCAGTGAGCTAATGAGGAATCACCGCTTTCTCGTGTTTATGTGGGTCTTAAGGGATTTATATTACAGGTATTATGCATATAATTTTTTATCCATTGTATCGTGTTGTTGGTGTATAATATTTTAGTATTTAATTTTTCTAGGGGGAAATAGGATCATGAGGCTCAGAAAGCTTGTTACGCCGGTTATTTCTTTATTTATCGCAATGCTTATGTTCATTCCTGCGGCAGCATCAAGTGATGCGAAAGTCATGATGACAAGATGCAGCGATAAGGATGTTAAGGTGTATGTAAAGGGCACGTCATCATCTGACGGAGATATAACATGTCAGATTGGGACGGCGGAATGTGGTGATGTAAAAGCTCAGGCGGAGTCACAGGATGACAATCCGATGCGTACACTGCTGATGCTGGATAATTCTCTTTCAGTACCGAAGGAATCCAGAGAAGCTGTGACACAGATACTTAACGGCATCATCGATGGTCATGCGGATAAGGAAGAGATAAGGCTTGCGACTTTCAGCGACAAGATATCATATCTTTCAGAATATTCAACAGATTACACAGCTCTAAAAAATCTTGCGTCATCTATTTCCTACCAGGATCAGGAAACATATCTGACGGATGTCCTATATGATCTTCTGGGTGAATTCCAAAAAGAAAATTATGAAGGCTATCAAAGGATAGTAGTCATTTCGGATGGTGTAGACAATAAACCGATAGGGATCACAAAGGAAGAACTGTACGATGCGATTCAGAAGACACCGTATCCGACATATACTATCGGAATGAAAAACGGGAAGAATGATGAAGAACTTGGCAATATGTTCGCTCTTTCCAGGATGACTAATGCAGAGAATTTTTGTATTGATGAGGATAATAGCGCAGCAGATATTGCCGGCGCTTTTAAGGAAGACGGAGACCTGACGATATACAGTGCAGTGCTTCCGGATTCGATAAAGAACGGATCTGCTCAGAGCGGGCGTCTGGTGCTTGCGGATAAGACCGAACTTGGATTTAATGCGCAGATGCCTTTCGGAGATACCGCAGCGGTGTCTTCGGAGACTTCAGCCCCTACGCAGATGAGTGAATCAGCGGAGCCTACGACCGAGACAGAAGATGTCAAGGCAGATGAGGGTCTTGGCAAAAGGAAGATCATGATAATCGCAGGAGGTGTTATCCTGCTTGCACTTATAGCAGCAGTCATCGCGATCATCATAATAATGCTCAATAAGAAAAAGAAAGCAGCAAATGATATAAAGGGTCAGCCGGTCGTACCTCAGGCAGGCGGCAGTGCGTATATGTCAAATGCATCAGGCGATGCAGATAAGACAGTTATACTTGGCGCAGACGGAATGAATGGCGATGATAATACAGTATCGATATTTGATAATAATGCATATAAGAAATGCGAGTATATGCTGACTCTTACTGATCAGCATGATTATAAGCATATATTCCAGAAGAAGCTTTCAGGTCAGCTTACGATAGGACGAGATAGCGGGAAATCGGATATCGTCATAGATTATGACAAGAGCGTTTCCGGCGTCCACTGTATGATAAGCAATAAAGATAACCGAATCATGATAAATGATCTTGGTTCATCTAATAAGACTATCCTTAACGGACGCGTGATCACAGGCGAGAGTGATCTGTACAGCGGAGATGTGATAAAGCTCGGAGCAGTCGAACTTAAAGTAGAATACAGTATACTGAGCTGAAAAGTATCATATTATGTTGAAAATATATGAAAGCAGGAGAACAGGTGGCATTTACGGAATATGCGGTGCTCACTGACCGCGGATTACAAAGACAGCAGAATCAGGATTCAGTTCTTGCTTATACTTCAGATAGCCTGGGACTATATTGTATAGCTGATGGAATGGGCGGTTATGAGAATGGAGAACAGGCTTCAAAGTGCATCATACAGTATCTGAACTCGTGGACCGAAAAGTTTGAACATACAACGCGTGTAGGCGGTTTCGTGTCGATCATGAAAGAGCTGGAATCGTGTATCGATCAGGCAAATGAGAGTATATTTCATCAATATAATAATGGTGCCACGTGTGGATCTACAGTCTCACTTCTTGCAGTGTATGAAGACTGCTATGGGATGATAAACATCGGAGACAGTCGGATATACAAGAGACATGCACTGTCATTCAGGCAGGTGACAGTAGATGATGTGTGGGAAAATGATCCGGATAACATCAAAGGGCTTAATAAAGAGAAGCTCAGCCTGCATCCGCAATATGGAAAGTTGTCAGAGGCTGTCGGCGTAAAAGAACAGATATTTCCAAATCTGCTCACAGGAAGCGTAAAGTCAGGAGATAAGTTTCTTATTTGCAGTGATGGGATATACAAGAATGTGACTATGCATCAGCTTAAGAGCGCATGCGGATTAATAAGAGGAAAAGCATCGATGGAAAAAGGCGCACAGCAGCTTAAGAGAGCGGTATATGAAAACGGTGCTTCAGACAATCTGTCAGTTATCATTGTAGAGGTAAAGTGATCGTGCAGAACGGACAAGTGGATTTAGGCGAATCTTATCAGATAATAGGGCAGATCGGTTCAGGCGGCGGCGGAACTGTATATAAGGCTTACCACAAGAGACTTCAGAAGTTTGTCGTGATCAAGAAGATGCACGGCAATTTCAGCTGCAGCAGCAATAACCGCAGGGAGACTGATGTACTTAAGAACCTTCGCCATACATACCTGCCACAGGTACTCGATTTTATCGAGACGCAGGATGCCGTCTATACAGTAATGGATTTTATCGAAGGGCAGTCATTCCAGCAGCTTCTCGATCAGGGGCGAACATTCACTCTCGGAGAGGCAGCAAGGTATGGCAGTCAGTTATGCGAAGCACTCGAATATCTTCATACGAGAAAGATTCCGATCATTCATGGTGATGTCAAACCGGCAAATATAATGCTGACGCCTGAAAACAATATATGCCTGATAGATTTCAACATCTCCGGATTTATGAGCGGTACGGGATTTATGTCTGTCGGATACACGAGCGGCTATGCTTCACCGGAACAGGTTAGAGCTGTGCTTCAGCATAATCAGATGACTCAGCAGATGACGACAAATAGAAGGAATGCCTATTATTCCGAACATGGTACTGAGATATTAGGCGGTGATCCGCAGTATACAGGTCAGGGAACAGGTGGACCGTTATCCTCAGACGGCAACAGCTATACGATCGATAATTCGGAGAACCTTATCGATGAACGTGCAGATATATACAGTGCAGGCGCATTCGTCTATGCACTTATAACGGGGAAAAAGCCGGATAGCGATTACTCGCAGATAGTACCGCTCAGTGTTTTCAAGCGTTTCAGCAGTGGATTTGCCAATGCGGTAGATAAAGCAATGGAGTATGATCCACGTCACAGGTATGCTACAGCGGCAGAATTTGGCAAAGCACTCAGGGGCTACAGCAGAATCGACAGACGGTACAAGACTGTGATCGCAGAGCAGCGTATCCTCTATGTATGCCTGTTTTTCGGGATAATGTTCTGTGCTATGATAGCGCTTACCGGACGAGTAAAGATGAAAACAGAGAAATCGGAATACTACGATGATCTGGTAAGTCAGATGGACGAAGCAAGGACTGGCGGGTCGGAAGATGAGTTTGATGAGCTGTATGATAAGGCAGTAAAGACTGATTCTAAGAGCGCAGGAGCATACTGGCAGAAAGCCCGGTATCTGTATGAGCAGAAAGAATATGATAAAGATATAGATTATATCGAAGCTTCCGCGGTCAAGATAAGTACAGCCGATCAGGGAGATATAGGTGATCTGTATTTTATCGAAGGAAATAGTCAGTATGAGATCGGGGATTATGCAGCCGCGAATAATTCTTATCTTACGGCAATAAGATATAACGATACTAATCCTGAGTATTACAGTGATTACGCAATATCGCTTGTTGAGACCGGACAATCAGACGAGGCTGAGAAGATACTGCAGAAAGCGGTAGATAATGGGCTTGCAGAAGATCAGCTGTATCTGGTGAAAGGTGAGATAGAAAAAGCAAAAGGAAATATGGACGAGGCACGCAGCGATTTCACAAGCTGTATAGGATCAGCAGATGATGATTATACGAAGATGCGTGCATATATCATGATGAGCAAGACATACGACAGTGAAGATAATGATCAGCAAAGTCTTATAGCTGAAGCAGAGCTTCTTGAAAAGGCCCGCACCGATGTAGCGGCTGATCAGCAGGCGAATATACTTGAAAGACTGGCACAGGCATATATCGATCTGTTCAATCAGACGGAAGATACGCAGTATGCAAATAAAGCGCTTAATGTATTTGGTACTATAATGAAAATGGGCTGGGACAGCATGAATACGTATAACAACATCGTAGTCATGTATGAGAGAAGTGGCAATCTTCAGGCGGCACGTCAGTATGCGGATAAGATGTGCAAAAAATATGGCGACAGGTACGAGTCTTATAAGAGACTTGCCTTTATTGAGATAGATGTACAGAATGCAAAGGATGATGGAGCGCGGGATTATTCGGATTTCCTTGAGTATTATAAGAAAGCGACGGAATTGTATAAAGATCAGGTAGATGGCAACAAGACGGATGCTGAGATGCAGATGCTCGATCAGAATTATGGACAGCTTAAGAGCGACGGACTGCTGTAATACAGCAGCTTATGGAGGAAATAAAAGATTGAGAATAACAGAAGGTCTTATCATGTTCATAAGCGGTATCGCCGGAGTGATCGTTCTTTCAATCACAGCGATTAAACTGATACCGTACTGCAAACAGAAACGCGAACAGACACTCAACGATATTGAAGATGGAGACGATTACGGGGATGATCCAGATCAGTGATGTTCGAAAAAAATATGGGAAAAAGACGATACTGGATGGGATAGATCTTCACGCAGAATGTGGAGAGCAGATCGCGGTAATTGGTGGAAATGGTTCAGGAAAGACTACACTCCTTAGGATCATGTCAGGGATAATAAAGCCTGATGGCGGTACTTTAACGTATTTCGGACATGATATGCTTGCAGAACGAAGACAGATCACAAAGTTCTGCGGATATCTGCCACAGGAGAATCCACTTATCCCGGAACTTTCGGTTCAGGATAATATCAGACTATGGACTGGCAGGTTCAGATCAAAGGATGAGAAACTCATACGTCTGTTTGAACTTGAAGATATACTTAAGACAAGAGTATCAGAACTATCAGGCGGAATGAAAAGAAGGGTAAGTATAGCATGTGCACTTGCTATGTGGCCTCCGATCATGATCATGGATGAGCCGACAACAGCACTTGATATATATTATAAGGACAGTGTTCATAAACTGATGAATGAGTATAAAAAAATGAACGGGATACTCATTATCTCTACACATGATAAAGAAGAGATGGATATGAGCGATCACTGTCTGGAACTGAAAAATGGCGTATTTAATAAACTAAAATAGCATCAGCTTAGGAGGAGAAGCAGTAATGGAAGAGAGATTTGATCCCGAGACAGGAAAACCAATCGAGAATATGGCAGCGCCGGAGGAGCCACAGCAGTCAGCACCGCAGCAGGTAGAGCCGCAAGTGATGTTTGACGCCGAGACTGGAAAGCCGATAAGTGATATGGCAGCACCTGAGGAGCCACAGCAGCCGCAGTATACAGCGCCGGAGCAGGCAGCACCGGAGCAGGTAGAGCCGCAAGTGATGTTCGACCCGGAGACAGGAAAGCCGATAAGTGACATGGCAGCACCGGAGCAGCCACAGCAGCCGCAGTATACAGCGCCGGAGCAGGCAGCACCACAGCAGCCGCAGTATACAGCACCGGAGCAGTCAGGCGTGAGATTCGACCCTAATACAGGGATGGCAATAAAGGATCAGGCTCAAGGATCACAG
>OBMA010002275.1_pt1 | contig 11262 bp, 9 predicted proteins | sample 1539141 | NCBI WGS metagenome assembly OBMA01 (sample SAMEA3991484, study PRJEB22521) | metagenome | biome: anthropogenic terrestrial biome; feature: sewage plant; material: raw primary sludge | place: Sweden | collected 2012-09-26 | reverse complement strand
GCGGTAATTACGATTCCCGGAACATGGGCGGAGGCTCTTATGAGTTTTCTTTTCTTGACACGATGATTATTAGAAATGTCTAAATCTGATAAAATATTCATATTGTTATCAAAAGAAATAGGAGTCAGGTTGATTTGAGACATATCATTCAGCTGATTAAATGTTTTTTGAAGACAATCCTGACAAATGTGAAAACCATTTACAAATGAGAAAAGCTTTCCTGCTTGAGATTCTGGTCTTCTGCATAAATAGCAATAATTTTCAAAATTGTCTTTGTCTGATTTTTTATCACTTTCTGGCTCTGAAATGTTAGAAATTGCTCCGGGTTTTTTCTTTGAATCATCTGAAAAACGATCATTTTCATCAAGTATATTTGAATTATCAGTCATGTTCCCTCCAAAATGTATAATATAAAGCAACAGTTATATAAAACAGTAGTGAACAGTATATCAAAGCATTACTTGAAAAGCAAAATAGAGTCATGAAAATAAAGTAGTCAAAGTAAGACAACAGACATGTTTAATGTGGATTTAATAGGGAATGTGAAGAGATTGAAAATGAGTTATTTTGGTGATAACATGAAATCCGATTTTTATATTTAAAGAAAGACAGGTATGATCATGAAAAAACTTGAAATAATTGTAAAACCTGAAAAACTTGAGAAGGTAAAAAGGGTTTTGGATGATAATGGTGCTACCGGTGCGATGATATCAAATATAATGGGATATGGCAATCAGAAGGGATATACATCAACATATCGAGGAAGTGAGATTATGATCAATCTTCTTCCTAAAATAAAAGTAGAAACCGTAACAAATGACGAAAACTATGAACAGTTATTGAATGCATTAGAGGAAGTGCTTTCGTCAGATTCAGTTGGAGCCGGAAAGATTTTTGTTTATCAGGTAGAAGATGCTATTCGTGTCAGAACAAGGGAACATGGAGATGATGCACTTTAATATATGATTTGCAGGATTATAATTTGAAGGAAGGGGACATCTGTTTATAGACATTTAAAATATGGTTTATAGCAGCGTGAGAAAATATGAAACATCGGATATTGAGTTACCTGAATTATATTGATGAAATTCTGTCAGATAAATCTGAAAGAGATTGGGATGAAACAATAAGTAATCATATTGAGCAGATAAGGTTCTTTCAGCATGAAAGAATTGTGCACCTTATTGTATTCAGCCTTGTTGCAATATGTACTGTTATCTGCATACTTTTTTATGTGACATATGAAGTAATAGTTATTCTTCCGTTGATTTTATTGCTGCTGATTTTACTTGTTCCATATTGCATGCATTATTATCTGTTGGAAAACAGTGTACAAAAAATGTATGACCAATACGATAAAATGGTAGCAAAGAAACAACAATATTTTGATATAAAGCAATATAACAAAAAGACAAATAAAAAAATATAAATTTCCGAATATGGTTTATATTGATAAATAGATAAGCCATATTTTGCATGTGACTTTATGTGCAGGAGAATTGTGTGTGTCAGATATCAGCCGACATATATGAACAGATGCATTTGTACTCATCAAAACTTGACTGAATTGACTGAAAAAGATTATAATAAAAGGTGCGACAAAAAAATGCCGCACCTGATTTTTTTTATAACTGTATATAGTATATCTTATTATTTGTACTACAAAATATAGATTTTGTAAAGAGGCTTTGATGGAAGAAAAAGATAATCGAAAAAATGTGAACAGAATAAAAAAAGCAATTCTTATAGTGATTTTTCTTCTGATAGCATTTCCTATCATATTGTCAATATTTCTTTTGAATAAGGTAAGCAAACTTGAAAAGAAAATTGACACTATAATTTCGGAACAGGTTTCACCAGGTGAAGCAAAAACATTTTCTGAAAATATCAAAAATTATGAATATTTGTGCAATATGGCAAAAGGGAATGAAAATGCGGATAAAATGGAAGTGCAAAACAAACTTGAACAAGACACATCCAGTCAGATGAGACTTTCATCACCACAAGTCAGAAGCAAGGAAATAAATACATCATTAGTGAAAGAAAAAGCATCAGTAACAGATGCTGCAACTATGACTGATGCACATGGAACGGCTGAAACTGCGCGTAAATCAGATTGCACTGTTAAACTTAATGGTAAAAAGGTTTATCTTACATTTGATGATGGACCTTCACCTTATACAAATGAAATTTTAGATATTTTAAAAGAAAAACATGTAAAGGCTACTTTTTTTGTTGTCGCTTCGGATTATTCATATAGCGATGAAATGAACAGAATAGTTAATGAAGGTCATACTATTGGCATGCATTCGGTAACACATGATTTTAAAAAAATATATAAGAATATAACTTCTTATGAGCATGATGTGGATGGAATTCATGATATGATCTATGATATGACTGGAGTCGATACAAAGTTTTATCGTTTTCCTGGTGGCAGCTCAAATGAGGTATCGAAAGTTTCAATTGATAAGTGTATCGAATATTTAAATAAAAAGGGATACATATATTTTGACTGGAATGCCGCAAATGAAGATGCAACCGGTGAAAATCTAAATGCAGAACAATTGAATCAGAATGTTATGACTTATGTGAGAGAGAATAAAGGAGATTCAATAGTACTTCTTCATGATCTTGAAACACATAAGGTTACGGTAGATGCACTGCCTGGACTTATTGATACACTTCGCAGTGAAGGGTATGAACTTCTGCCGATTACTGATAAAACTATTCCGGTTCAACATTATGTACCTGAAAATAATAAAAAAAGCGGAGCGGCAGAATGACATATCAGGAAGTACTTGATTATATAAAAGATAGAAATAAGCTTGGAAGTGTACCGGGACTTTATAATATAAAAGAACTTTTAAAAAGACTTGGAAATCCGGAAAAAAAGATTCCTGCGATACATATCGCAGGAACTAACGGAAAAGGAAGCATAATGGCTTTCATAGAACAATGTCTGATAGAAGCCGGATTTAAGGCAGGAAGATTTATCTCACCTGCTATTTTTGATTTCAGGGAACAAATGCAGATAGAACATCAGTTTATTTCTGAAAGACAATGTGCAGATGTAATGACAGATGTTATAAAAAAAGTGAATGAAATGGATAAAGAAGGAACATTTCATCCTACGTCATTTGAAATCGAGACTGCAGCAGCGTTTTTGTGGTTTTATAATCAAAGGTGTGACATTATGCTTATAGAATGTGGAATGGGTGGCAGACTTGATGCAACAAATGTTTTGGATGAGTCTGCTGTTAATATTATGGCATCTATAAGCCGTGATCATATGAAATTTTTAGGAGAAAGTATATATGAAATTACAAATGAAAAACTTGGAATTGTAAGTGAAAATGGTATGCTTTTTTCTTATCCTGTGTGCTTAGAGGCGCGTAAAGCAATTGAGCAGTTTAAAAATGAACATAATATAAAGGTTATTTATGCTGATGAAAGTAAACTTTGCAATATAACAACAGGTCCATTTGGAAGCAGATTTAAATATGGAGAAGTTGAATATTCTATAAATATGGGTGGAAAATATCAGATAGATAATGCAATTACGGCAATTGAACTTCTTAAGAACCTTCCATTTGCAACTCAAAAATGGGTAAGTCCGATATATATTTCAGATGAAAATATAATCAAAGGATTATATAATACAAAATGGGCAGGGCGTTTTATGGTTCTGAATAAATCTCCGCTATTTATAGCTGATGGTGCACACAACGAAGATGCATGGATGGTTTTAAAAGATTCACTTTGTGATTATTTTCCGGGCCGGAAATTTATATTCCTTCTTGGAGTACTTGCAGATAAAGAAGTTGATAAAATGATCAATCTGTTAAGTCCTCTTATCAAACATGCTGTCACTATTACACCATTTAGTCCGGGGAGAGCACTTTCTGGTGAAATTCTTGCGGAGCGTCTGCTTGAAAAAAAAGTAGAAGCTGAGTATTCTGCATCTGTGAGCGGGGCGGTTAAACGGGTATATGAATTAGCCGGCAGGAATGAGATAATAATTGCGTGTGGTTCACTTTCATTTATAGGTGACATAATAAGAGAAAATCAAAAAAATAATATTGGAGCTTGTAATGAAACGAATTGATATTATATTAAATTCACAATTATTTAAAGATGAACTTATGAAAATTGAAACTTCAGAAAAGGAACGAAAGTTTTGCTGCCATGGGATGACGCATCTTTGTGATGTGGCAAGAATTGCATATATTATCTGTCTTGAAGAAAAAATAATATATCCAAAAGATGTTATATATGCAGCAGCTATTCTGCATGACCTCGGACGGTCAAAACAATTAAAAAATGGAGAAAACCATAGAAGTGCAGGAATAAAAGATATTACTAAAATTCTTGAAAATGCCGGATTTAACAAAAATGAAATAAAAGAAATTACAAATGCAATTTTAAATCATGGTAATTGTCCGATACATGGGGATAGAAGCCTTGATGCTGTATTATATTATGCAGATAAGAAATCACGAAATTGTTTCATGTGTAAGGCAAATGCAGAATGTAACTGGCCGGATGCCCAAAAAAATAAAACATTGGAATACTAGCAAAATAGATACTGTCAGTAAATAAGTATATGTGTGGAATAAACAATATAAAAGAATGAGCAATATTAAAGAATGAGCAATATTAAAGAATGAGCAATATTAAAGGATATGCAACATTAAATAATGAATATCATTAATAAAGTGATATCAGGTAAAATAAATATATAAAGATATATGGAATACTAAAAATAATATGTCTAATTAAAAATACCGGAGAAAAGCATGGATCAAATCATCATAAAAAATTTAAAGATATTTGCACATCATGGAGTTTTGGAAGAAGAAAAAGATAGAGGACAGTTTTTTTATATTACAGCTATTATGAAATTGGATCTGCATAATGCAGCTATTAATGATGAACTTTCTGAAACAGTTAATTATGATGAAGCAGCCCATCTGATATCAGATACAATGCAGGCTGAAACTTATGACACGATAGAAACAGCCGCAGAGAATGTTGCCAGGGAACTTCTTCTTAAATATGATATGATTTGTGAAGTTGATATTACTGTCAGTAAACCGTATGCACCGGTGGAACTTGACTTTGAAACGATGATTGTTGAAATAAAAAGGGGATGGCATACAGCATTTTTAGGAATAGGCTCTAATCTTGGAAATCGTGAGAAATATCTTAAAACGGCGGTAGAACAGCTTGAAAAAGATGAAGCAATTCGTGTTAGAAAAGTGTCAGAATTTATTGAAACAGAACCATACGGACCGGTAGATCAGCCGGATTTTTTAAATGGTGCAGTTGAAGTAAATACAATACTTACACCGCATGAACTGCTATCGGTTGTAAATGACATTGAGAATGATGCCGGACGAGAAAGACTGATTCATTGGGGACCGAGAACGCTTGATATAGATATTTTATTTTATGATAATCTGCAAATGTCAGATGAAACACTTAGAATTCCTCATCCTGAAATTCCAAAGAGAAAATTTGTACTTGAACCATTAAAAGATATTGCGCCTTATTATATGCATCCTGTTCTGAATAAAACTGTAAGTGAGCTTCTTGATTTATTGGGAAAAATGGATGATGATTGTGAACATGGAAACTTTGATATGCCTTATGATGAGGTTGAAACGCTAGATACAGAAAATGTACGAGTGGTTTATTCAGGAGTTCCAGGAGCATATGCAGAGGAAGCAGCGAGAAAGTATTTTGGCAAAGCAGTAGAGTATCGTAATGTAAAAACATTCGATGATGTAGTAAGTGAAGTTGCATCCGGAAGTTCTGATTATGGCGTTATTCCGATAGAAAACAGTTCGGCAGGATTCGTCAGCGGAAACTATGATATCATAAGAGAAGCAGATGTTAATATTGTTGCAGAAGTTGTGATAGATATAAATCATTGCCTTCTTGGAACGTCAGATGCTGAAATTTCTGACATTAAGAAAGTTTATTCACACCCTCAGGGGATTATGCAATGCAAAGAATATATTGAAAAACATGATTTTACAGCTGAAACAGTTAATAATACTGCGCTGGCAGCCAGACTTGTAAAAAATGGAAATGATAAATCAAAGGCAGCTATAGCAAGTGAACGTGCAGCTGAACTGTATGGACTTAAGGTTCTGAAAAAACATGTGAATTTTTCAGATGACAATTCAACTAAATTTGTTGTTGTTTCAAAAGATAAAATATTTCTTAGTGATTCGACACGTATAAGCATATGTTTTGCGGCACAGCATAAAGTTGGCTCATTATATGATATTATGGGGAAATTTTATAAAAACAGAATAAATATGACAAGCATAGAATCAAGACCATCATTGAAACATAAATGGGAATATATATTTTACGTTGATTTTGAGGGTAAAATCACAGACAAAAATGTTCGTAAAGCATTAGGTGAGATAGAAGCTAATACAGATTCAATGACTGTTTTGGGAACCTATTAATAATTTAAATTTAAAACCATAAAAAATAAATGAAAAGTTAAAAAAGGTTTGACATAAGATTCAGATTGCTGTATTATTGCACTGTTGTAAAACAAGTAGAGTATCCACTCTCACCTTGATCTGCACTGCGGACGGGTTTATAGCTTTAGGAAAAGTTTTTTTTCTGTGGCTTATTGTGGGTACCTGCCGAATGGCAGGTTTTTTTATTTTAAAGTGTGTAATGGACGGAGGAAAAAACAATAGAGTACTTAATCAATGAAAAAATCAGAGACAAGGAAGTCAGAGTGATCGGGGCTGAAGGTAATCAGCTTGGAGTTATGTCCACTCAGGATGCAAGAGAAGCTGCTGAAAAAGAAGGGCTTGATCTTGTCAAGGTTTCTCCTAATGCGAAGCCTCCGGTATGCAGAATCGTTGATTTCGGTAAATTTCGTTATGAACAGATGCGAAAGGAAAAGGAATCAAAGAAGAAGCAAAAAATGGTGGAGATAAAAGAGGTACGTTTGTCACCAAATATTGAAGAGAATGATTTAAATACAAAAATAAATCAGGCTAGAAAGTTTCTTGAGAAAGGAAACAGGGTTAAGGTTACTCTTCGTTTTCGCGGGCGTGAGCTTGCATATGTTAAACAGAGTAAACCGATTTTGGATAATTTCGCAGAGCAGCTTTCTGATTTGTCGGTTGTAGATAAACCGGCAAAATTTGAAGGCAGAAGCATGATTATGTTTCTTGCTGCAAAACGTTGAGTGCATTATTTAAGGAGGATAAAAAAATGCCAAAGCTTAAGACAAAGAGAGCGGCTGCAAAGCGCTTCAAGGTAACAGGGACAGGTAAATTAAAGAGAAATAAAGCTTTCAAAAGCCATATCCTTACTAAGAAGACTGCAAAGCGTAAGAGAAATCTTCGCAAGGCAACAATCACAGATAAGACAAATGTTAAAAATATGAAGAAGATTTTACCTTATCTGTAAAACGGGATTTTAAGATATGATATAACAGTTCGAATCAGGAGGATAAATAAATGGCAAGAATCAAAGGCGGAGTTAATGCCAAGAAAAAACATAACAGAACATTAAAACAGGCTAAGGGCTATGTAGGTGCTCGCTCAAAGCAGTACAGAGTTGCAAAGCAGTCTGTAATGCGTGCTGAAAATGAAGCGTTTGCTGGACGTAAGGAAAAGAAGAGAGATTTCCGCAAACTGTGGATTGCCCGTATAAATGCAGCAGCAAGAATTAATGATATCTCTTACAGCAACCTTATGCATGGACTTAAACTTGCAGGAGTTGATATTAATCGTAAGATGCTTTCTGAAATTGCAATCAGCGACCCTGAAGGATTTGCTAAACTTGCAGAAACAGCAAAAGCTAAACTTGCATAATTAAGTGATTTTTATTTTTATGTGTAATCTGAGCGTGTTGTATTTTTGCTTTTAAATATAATGATCGTGGTGAGAGTTTCTCACCACCGGTTATTGTATAATGTTAATAATGTTTGATTTGGTTTTGTCACATTTATGTAAACAATTTAAAAAATTGTCAGATTAATATCAAAATTTTTATTGACATATTAAAAGACGAGTGGTAATATAAAACTCGCGTTAGGAAGTAACAAAACTTCATAGCATAAGCGGGAGTGCTGGAATTGGCAGACAGGCTAGACTAAGGATCTAGTGATGGTTAACGTCGTGTGGGTTCAAGTCCCATCTCCCGCATAAGTGTTGAGAACCCGGAAACATTGATAAATCAAAGTTTCCGGGTTCTCTTTTTTGTGGAAAGATAGATGATTTTGTGTGGTTATGGAAAGATTGTGATAATGAAATAGTTGGTTTCTTTATGGCAGAGACAACTTAAATCTATGCAGGAAATGAATTTCTATTAAAGCCCGTGAGATAACTAAGAACTTGGGACATCTGTCAAATGACTGATGTCTTTTTTTGATTAATTTTAATGCTTCAGATTATATAGACAATAAGCACCGATACACCAATAAAATGGAGAATGGTATGTTTCCTGTAAATACGTATGTTATTATAGACGATTTTATATGAGCTTTAGATTATGCAAATTGCATTTTATCATACTTTAGGATGATGACAGAATGGATATAAATTTGATAATATCAAAAAAATAAACATGCAGAATCAGTGAGCCCAAATGTATGATGATCTTAAATATACTGTGATCATATCAAAATCGATGTCTTTTTATTGAATCATGGTGCAGGCCACATCTATATTGGTGAACCGTTTTGTTTTGGCAAAACCACTGCAGCACAGAGACTGTTGAGAAACCATACAACCTTTATAAGAAATGGAGGTTCATTAGATATGTTGTAATATCTCTTTCCGACAACGTGTATGAAACTGATAATATTCATATGTTCAAGTATAGACAGCAACAACAGGCTGTCAAATATCTTGATTTCCTTTATCCTGTGGTCATGGCAGAATAAGAAAAGCTGACACCGGCAGAAACTCGGTGTCAAGAAATGCAATTAAGCAAGAGATGTAGCGATACAGCTGCATTTGATATAAAAACTCAAACTATGAGGGAGTAAATTTATGAAAAAAAGATTATTAAGTTTTTTAATGGTAGTCTGCATGTTGCTGACAGTCCAACCAGCTAGGATATATGCTGCAGATACAACAAATACCAATACAGGCTATACACTCCTTCGCGGAGGGGATTTTAATTTTAAAATCAAGACACTTGCAAATAATGCTGAAACTCAGACAGATACCAAAATCAAGCATATTGTTTTTGACTTCAAAAATAAACTTCCAACCGGTTATGCTGATTTCAAAAATGTTAGTGTCGGAGCCACATCTGCGGATTCTATCACAGCATACTGGGATCCTAATGCAGAGACAATCTATGTGGCAAGCGATCAGGTAATCAATACAGGAGCGGAGGCAACTTCGTTATTCAGTAGTTGTACAGGGCTTATTTCTGTGGCTTTCAATAATCTGAACACCTCTGCCGCAACATCTATGGCACTTATGTTTGATAATTGTGCTAGCATTACGAGCTTGGATCTCTCAAGTCTGAACACCGGACGTGTAACAACAATGGCAAGCATGTTTACGAATTGCCCGAAACTGGGATCAATTACATTTCCGGCTGACATGAATACCAACAGCCTTACTACAACAGCAGCAATGTTTCAGGGATGCAATGCATTGACTGCGCTGGACTTATCAAACTTCAACACTTCGCTGGTAGATACTATGAATTCTATGTTCATCGGTTGCAAAAGTCTTACATCACTTGATCTCAGCAGTTTCAATACTTCTAAGGTAACAGATATGTACAGTATGTTCGCATCATGTAATCGGCTGACTTCTCTCACATTTGGAACCGAGTTTAATACTTCGAACGTAACAAATATGGGTTCCATGTTTACCGGCTGCACATTACTGAGCAGCATTGATTTAAGTGGATTTAAAACTGCTAACGTGACTACTATGAATAATATGTTTAATCAATGCTCTGGCCTGAATAGCATTGATTTAAGTGTATTAGACACCACTAATGTTACTGATATGGAATCGATGTTCAGCGGCTGCTCTAGACTGACCTCTCTTGTCTTTGACCAAAATTTCACAACTTCAAACGTTACTACAATGAAAGACATGTTTTCGGGATGCAAAAACCTCAGTTCCGTCACGTTTGGCACAGGCTTTAATACATCACAGGTAACGTCAATGGCATACATGTTCTTCAACTGCCCAAATCTCTCCGAAATTGATGTCAGCAAGTTTAATACATCTTCTGTTACAACAATGGCTGGAATGTTCCAAGGCTGCAGTCTCCTGGGTTCCATTGACTTAAGCAATTTTAACACTAAAAATGTTCAGTCAATAAGCAGTATGTTTGAATCCTGCAGTAAACTTGCCTCTGTCGATCTCAGTAAATTTGATACATCTTCTCTCAAAAGTATGTCAGGCATATTCTGGAAATGCCCTGGATTATCCTCTCTGGATCTTTCGTTTGATGCCATCCATGTGAATAAAGCAGATCAAATGTTTAGCATAGAAACAGCACCTAGTACCATAAAAACTCCCAGAAATCTTCCGTCAACAATTACCGCGCCACAGTTGGGAAAATCTCTTTATGATCATGGTGATATTATAGCTCCGAATAATGCGTCTGAAACATTAGTCAGTGCTTTGCCGACAGGAGATGCCTCTTCACATTTTCTCACAATCGGCAATGTTGTGAGTTTTGATGGGAATGGAGGGACAACTCCAAAGTCAATTGATGTTATTGCAAACGGTACAGCAAAACTGCCTGGATCAGTTTTGGCTGGAAAGAAGCTGACCGGCTGGTATTCGGAGAAATCTGGCGGCACGCTGGTGGGCACTGCAGGCAGTGACTACACGCCGACCACGACGATTACACTCTATGCACATTGGGTTGATGACATTAATGGGGTTACCTATCAGCAGGGAACAGCCGACAGCACTGTGGTTCCAGCTGAACAGAGCGGCAATGTCGGAACCACAATCACACTTGCTGCCAATGATATGACCAAATCTCCTACGACGGAGAGTCAGCTTACAGTGACATTGAATGGAAATGGAGGGAGTGTATCACCTGCAAGCATAGTTTCAACCAAGACCCGCACCTATACTGCAAATGGATGGACGAAGACATCAGGAAGCGAGACACAAGACTATAAGAATGGTGCAAGCTATGAAATTGCTGCAGGAAATCTGAATTTGTATCCCTGCTTCACGCAGTTGCTCGGTGAGCAGTCTTCAGTAACACTTCCGACTCCGA
>OBMA010002274.1_pt1 | contig 11263 bp, 11 predicted proteins | sample 1539141 | NCBI WGS metagenome assembly OBMA01 (sample SAMEA3991484, study PRJEB22521) | metagenome | biome: anthropogenic terrestrial biome; feature: sewage plant; material: raw primary sludge | place: Sweden | collected 2012-09-26 | reverse complement strand
GAATTGTTAATTTACTTCCAATAGATATTAACCAAGAAGATAAATCTCTAATTTCTGCACTTCCATAAACTTCTCCAGCTTTTGCAAGAACAATAACATCAATATATTGATGAATTTGTTTTAACATTTTTAAATCTTCTTCATATTCATCAGTTCTAAATGGATTAAGTCTTACAGCTATTTGAAAAGTTCTTTCAGGAAATTTTGGTAATTCTTGAATTAAAAGTTCTCTTGACATTGCTTTTTGTCTACAACCATCTTCTAAGTCAAATAACACTGTATGTGCTTTTGTTTTATAAGCATGTTTTTGTAGTCTTAATTTTGCTTGTTCCATACTTTCATATGTTCCATCAAGTGGATTAAATTTGATTGGTGGGTAATATATTTGAATACCAGGCCAATATCCACCAAGAACTGGTGTTAAATCGTCATTTGCTGTTAACTTAGATAAATCTATTGCAGAAGTCATTTTTTATCTACCTTTCATTTTATTGAATTTTATACATTGTTTTTTTATTTTCGTCGTTATTATTATACTTGAAAACTAACAAGAAAGTTATACACCATTTAAAATGAATTGTTTTAATGTGTTTTGAAATAACAAATAAATTTAAGGTTAAAATCAGAAAACACTTATAAAGCCCATAAATAAGGGAAAATAAACTTAAATTATTAGTGAAAAATGCTTTAAATCATCTATAAAGTAGTTAAAAAAGAGTAGTTAAAAATAAAAAAATGAAAAAGAATTTGGAAATTTTTATAAATTTTCCAAATCTTCTAGAAAATTTAGCTTTTTGAAGTAATCAATTAAAAATGGTTTTGACACTTTTTCAAAGCTCTCAATGTCCTGATATAAATTTATAAATAACTCAAAATCTATATTCTTTTCTTTTAGAACATTTACAGAAAGTATGGTGTCATTAATACATCCAAGTTTTGAAGGAGCTATTAAAATTGCACTTGCTTCAAATATTTTTATTAAATCTATAATAAATAAATCTTTTTCAATTGGAACCATTAATCCACCAGCTCCTTCAATTATCAATAAATCGCAAAATTGTTCTAAATATTTTTTTTTCTCTTTTAGGAACTCTATATCTATAATTGTATTTTCTTTTGCCACATAAGGAGCTGCTGGAAGTTTGAATTGATAAGGAACAACATCATTTATTGTTACATCAAAAGAGGGATTTAGAGTTTTAACCAAATTTAACATTTTAGTTCCATCTAGGGGAAAATCGATAACACCTGTTTCAAAGGGTTTGAAATATCCAACTTTGAAACCTTTTTTTGCATAATGTGTTAGAAGTTTTCCGCAAGCATAAGTTTTGCCTACATCTGTATTTGTTGCACTTACAAATAGAATTTTTTTCATACTTTCTCTTTATGTTTAATTGGCAAAAGTATAACAAAATAAAAATAGTGTAACTTGAAAGTCACACTATTTCATCTTCAAAGAAATTCATTAATTCATTTTTGTCAATTTTATGATTTGTTTTTTTATAAAGATTTTCTTCTAGTTTATTAAGAGTATCTGTAATTATTCCACTTTTTTTACTATATGGTAAAAGTAATTCAAATAACTCTTTATCATTTTTAGCTTTTTTTATGGCTTGCACAATATCTTTTTCAACTTTTGATGTTAGTTTTTTTCTAAAAAATAGTAATAACGCTAATATTACAAGTAGAACAATAAGAGCTAAAACAATGTAAATCTTATTTTTATCCTCTTTTGTATTTTCAATATTTTCTACTTGAGCTTTTTGTGAAACCGTTGAAGTGTTATTTGAAGTCTCAATTTTTACAGCTGAGTTATTTGGATTGTTATTTATAACTTTGATATTTATTGGTTCTGAATGAATTGTTTTAACTTGATTTGTATTTTTATTAAAATAAGTTAACTCGATTTTTGGAATCGTATAATCACTTTGGGCAACAAAAGCTATTTTTTGAGTGAAGTTTCCTCCATATTCATCTGTTTGAAAAGTTGATTCAATTTTTGGTTCATCTGCATAACTTACTACATTTGAAATTGTAAGATTATATTTTTGAATATCATCAATATTTCCTTTTCCTGTAATACTAATAGTTAGATTAACAGGCTGATTTGCATCAACAAAAGTTTTATCAACAGTTGAGGTTAGTGAGTAATCTCCAAAAAGTTCCAAATTATTAGGTAGTGGTTTAACGGAAATATGTAAGGCATTTGAATAAATTTTTTGCCAATTTAATCTATTTGTAACTGAATCAAAAAAAGAGTCTCTAAAAAATGAATTTCTTAAAAGTGGGTCATCTAACATTTCATTAGAAATTTTCTCTTTTACAATTTTTCCAATATCAGCTTCCAGTAAAGAAAGGTCATATTCCCCTGATTTTTGAGGAAATAAAAGATATTTTTGTTTAAATACAATGTAATCTTTTTCACTTGTTTTTTCAACATCATCAACTTTTTTTATCCAAAAATTTTCAAGTTTTGGCTCAGAAAGCTGGAGTTTATCTATTTTTGAATCAATTTTATATTTAAATAAAACACTTAGATTTATTGATTCCCCAACTTTTACCTCTTGTTTGTCTGCTTTTACTTCAATTACAAAGTTTTCGCCATCTTTGCTAGCGCTTGGTTGTAATACAGAAATCTTCTGAGCTTCTGTTTTATAGGTTTTACCATCTGCTTTTATTTCAAAAGAGGGAATTGTCACATCTTTTGTTGGGGAAAAACTGTAAGTTCTTGATATTTTTCTAGAATAATTTCCATTAATAATTGTTGTTGAAGAAGATGAAGAACTTCCTTCAATATTGTAAGAATCAATACTATTGATTGTTGGAAATTTAATATCATCACCATCAGACGTGATTGTAAAACTAGCCATTTCACCTGCATAAATCGCTGGTGTATTTAGTGTTAATTTAACATCTGCAAATAAGGCACTTAGCAAAAATGTGCAAAGTATAAATATTTTACCAAGGTTGTTTTTCATTGTTATCTCCTTTTGTTAATGGAAGTAAAAGTGTATTTATCTCTCTATCATTTAAAAGTTTTTGCCATTTCCTCTCTTCCATATTACTAATTGTTTGTTCTTTTTGTTGTGTTTCGGAAGCTTGTGTTTGTTTTTGCTCTTCTTGTTCATTTTTATTTTTTTGTTTTGTATCTTTTTGATTCTCTAGTTTTTTGGAGTCTTGACTATTTTGTTGTTGTTCAGGCTCTTGTTGATTTTCTTGTTTTTGATTATCCTCTTTATTTTGTTGTTTGTCCTGATTTTGGTTTTGAGAATTTTCTTGTTGGTTCTCTTCATTTTGTTTGTTTTGGTCACTTTTGTTATCTTGCTTATTCTCTTGTTTGTTTTTATTATCTTGATTCTTTTTTTGTTCCTCTTTTTGCTTTTTCAAAAGTTCCAAATTATATTTAGCATCTTCATCCTCTTTTATTTTTAAAGCATCTTCATAACTTTTTATGGCTTTTTCTATATCTTTAAGATTTGCATAAGAATTTCCCATATTATAAAGTTTGTTAAATTCCAACTCTTTATTTGAAATAGAAGAATAAGTTTTTAATGCTTCATCATATTTTTTTGCTTTATATAAAGAGTCTGCTTCATTAAATTTTGATTCATCACTATTTACCTTTGAGTACGAATCTGCTGCTTTTTCATAATCTTTGTTTTCATAAGCTTTTTTTGCATCATCTAAATATTTAAAATCAAGAATAGAAGCCCAAGAAAAAGAGAAAGCTATAAAAATTAAACTTATAAATATTCTCATGATACTCTCCTTGGAAGTGAAAAAGTTCCCATAAAAAATAGGATAATTGCAAAAATTAATGGATAAATAAACAACTCTTTTTCATCTTTGATTACATCTTCTTTTTCTTTTTCTGCTTTATAATTATTGTTTATAATTTCACTCAATTGTTTTATATCATCTTGATTTAATGATTGTTGTAAATATGCTCCATTTGTATCTAAAGCTAATTTTTTAATATTTTCATTTAGTTTTACCAAAACAGAATTTTCATTATCATCTTTGATAATTCCACCATTTAAAGTTCCTATATTGTAAACATAAACAGTGATATTGTGAGTTTTTGCATAAGCAATCTCATTTTCAAAATTATCTTCATTTCCACCATCTGTGAAAATTAGTAGAATTTTATTTTTTTCATCTTTTAATAAATCATCTGTAACTTCTAAAACAGATTTAATATTTGTACCTTTTAGATTTAGATAATCAAATCTTAGATTTTTTACCAAAAACTTCAAAGAGTTAAAATCCTCAGTCAAAGGTGAAATCAAAAAAGTTTGAGAACTAAATCCTACAAGGGCTACTCTAATATTTTTTAGTTCATCTAAAAATGAGAAGAGTTTATTTTTCTCAAATTCAAATCTATTCGGATAAATATCATCTGCCATCATAGATTTTGAAATATCAACAGCTACAAGCATATCTACAAAACTTGACTTTATTTTTATCTCACCATTGTTTAATATTGGTCTTGCAAGTGCAAAAATAATTAAAATAAAAGAGAAAATTAATATTACAGCTCTTGTTTTTTTTGAGAATCTATTGTTTTTAAACTCAATTTTCTTAAATACTTCAGCTGAAAATTGTCCTAAAATAAACTCTTTTCTTTTGCTTATTAGATAAATCAAAGGAATAATCAAAAGAAGTAGATATAAAAACTCTATATTTTTAAAATAAAACATCCTTACTCCTTATTTGACATATAAAAATATGCCATGAAAAATATCATTGCTAAAGCTAAAAAGTATTGATAAAAATATGTCTTTTTCACATATTTTTCAGCTTTTATTTCGCTCTTTTCTAATTTATTAATTGTTGAATATATATCTTTTAAACCTTGAATTGTGTCTGCATAAAAATATTCTGCATTTGTTTGATTTGCTATCTCTTTTAATACTGCTGGATTAAAATCTCCAGGAGTTCCAACTCCAATTGTATAAACTTTTATTCCATATTTTTTGGCTGTAGATATTGCCACATCTAAAGGAATTGTATTTGTGTTATCTATTCCATCAGTTAAAAGTATGGCAATCTTGTTTTTTGATTTACTTGTTTTAAAAAGATTTGAACTTAAAAATAGAGCTTCATTTAAAGCTGTTCTTTGTCGTCCTGCAATTCCCACTTCTATTTTACTTAATAATCTTTTTATACTATTTTTATCATAAGTCAAAGGAATTGCCACATAAGCAAAATCAGCAAAAATACTTAAACCCAAACGGTCATGTTCTCTTTCATTTACAAAATCTGTCACTATATCTTTTACAATAGCAAATTTATTAGCTTCTATCATTGAACCACTTGCATCTAAAACAAGAGATATTTCATAACCTTCATCATTTTTAATATTTACATTATCCTCTTTATTTGGGGAACTCAAAGCTATAACTAAAAATAAAATAGTTAAAAACTTAAGACTATTTATTAAAAGCATAGAACTTCGTGAAGCTTTTTCAAGTAAAGCAATATTAGGAAAATAAAAAGAGATACCTTTTGTTTTACAAAATTTTAAACATACAAAAAAGAGTATTAATATTAAAAAAGCATAAGGGTATTCAAATGTATAGTTTAAAAAATTCATTTAATCTCCTTTATCATATTTTTAATTCTATTTTTTTCTTCATCTGAGAGTTTTTCTATCTCTTTTTTATATTTGTATATTTCCAACTCTTTTTGTAATTGCTCAAAAGATTCTTTGTTTTTTTCATCTATAAAGTATTGGAAATTTTCACAAAAACTGTAAACTGCACCTTTTGTATCATCAAAGTTTATCTCTTTTAAATTTTTCATTGCAATTTGTTTTAATGTTAGTCTCTTTCTCTTTTTTCTTCTGTTTTTAAAATAATAGATTGCTAAGATTAAACAAAGTAATAAACCAACAATCATGCTCAGTAAAATCCAAAGAGAATAATCAGGAACTTCGATGATTCCTTTTATATCTTTTAACTCTTCCACATTTATCCTTTTATGATTTGTGATAATCTTAAGAAAATATCATCATCTGTGTATATTTTCCCATGGGTGATTCTGTGTTTAAGAAAATGCTCTTCAAGTTGTTTATCTTGTAAATCTAAAAGTTCTTTATATTTTTTTGCTACATCTTTAGTAATATTAAATTCACTACTTTTGAGATTTGTAGCATTTACAAGTTCAAACTCCCCATTTAATAAAGGATATTCTTCTAATCTATCTCGTACTATTAATGCATAAACATCATTTGTATAAGCAATTTGACTCAAATCCACATCTCCGTAAAAATCACCAATTACAAAAATAACAGAACGCTGTTTCATTGTTGTATTTACATAATCGCAAAACTTTTTATAATTAACCTCTTTTTTTATACATTTAATTTCTAAAGCATCTTGAATGAGTTTGTACATAATTGTCTCATCATAAGTTGGTTCATAAAATATTTCACTTTTATTACTAAAAAAAATAGGAAAAAGTAAATCATGATTATAAATAGATGAAAAACCAAGTAGGGCGATAATTTCAGTTGCAATATCTTGTTTCATATTAACAGAACCAAACTCTAAACTTCCATTTATCAAAAAAGCCACAATTATATTTAACTGTCTACTCTCATCAAATACATTTACTTTTAAAGAGTTACTTTTAGCTGTTGCTTTCCAGTTGATATTTTTAATATTATCACCATAGCTGTACTCTTTAATCTCTTTAAAATCTAAACCATCACCTTTTAGTGAAGTTAGCTGATTTCCAAGATTTGTATTAAAAATATTTGTTTTGGCTTTTATTATTATCTCTTTTGCTTTATCATACATTTTATTGCTCCTTTTACTTAAGGAGTTTTGATTTTTTGAATAATTTTTTCAATAATATAATCAGTTGTAATTCCATTTGCTCTGGCTTTAAAGTTAAGAATTAATCTATGTCTTAATACACCTTTTAAAACATAAGAAATATCCAAAGGAGTTACATAATCTTTTCCTCTTATCAAAGCAGTTGCGATACTTGCTTTATATAAATCAATGGATGCTCTTGGACTTGCCCCAAACTCAATATATTCTGCAATTTCATCTAAATCATAATCTTTTGGATTTCTTGTAGCAAAAATTAGTTTTGTCATATAATTTTTTACAGCACTATCAACATGAATCTGCTTTAATGCTTCTTTCATATTTATAATATCATCAACACTTGCAACAACTTGAATTTGTTCAAATCCTTTTATAGCAACTCTATTTACAATTTCAATCTCCTCATCAAAAGTGTTATATCCAACTAAAACTTTCATCATAAATCTATCTAGTTGAGCTTCTGGAAGTCTATAAGCTCCTTCTTGTTCCACTGGATTTTCTGTTGCCATTACTAAAAATGGACTTGGAGATTTAAAAGTTGTATCTGAAATTGTGATTTGTCTTTCTTGCATTACTTCTAAAAGTGCTGCTTGAACTTTTGCAGGTGCTCTATTTATTTCATCTGCTAAAAGTAGGTTTGTAAAAGCTGGTCCTTTTTTTATAGAAAACTCTCCACTTTTTGGATTATAAATTTCAGTTCCTGTTATATCGCTAGGAAGTAAATCAGGAGTAAATTGGATTCTTTTAAATTCTATTCCTAAAGCTTGGGCAAGAGCATTAATAGCAGTTGTTTTTGCAAGTCCTGGAACACCTTCCACTAAAATATGTCCATTTGCAATAAGTCCTATAAGTAAAGAGTCAATTAACTCCTCTTGTCCAACAATAACTTTTTTCATTTCATTTTTGATATTTTGTATTAGGTTGTTCATTTAATACCTTTTTTGTTTAAATTTGATTTTAGATTTGCAAGTATAGTTTGTATGGGTAAATAGAGTATTAATAGTGAGATAATCAGGTATTAATAATTCATTAATATTATTATGGAAATATTTTTTATTTTAATTATTGTAATTTTATTATAAGATAAGCCAATTAATAATTGATTATAACAAAGGTTTGAAGTGAGTAATGGAATAGAAATAGAATTAGAAGATGAAATAGATTTACAAGAGCCAAAAAAATATAAAGTTTTTTTATTGAATGATGATTTTTCAACTATGGATTTTGTAATAGATGTATTAGTAAGAGTTTTTAGAAAATCAGTTGATGAAGCATCAATTATAATGTTGAATATTCATAATAAAGGAAAAGAATTGTGTGGAACTTATACTTATGAAATAGCAGCAACAAAAGTTGCACAAGTTAAAAGTATGGCAAGAGAACAAGGTTTTCCTTTAAAAGCAATAATGGAAGAAGAATAAAAAATGATAAGCAAAGAATTAAGAAGTATTTTTACACAAGCTGTAGGATATGCAAAAAGTAGTAAACATGAGTATTTGACATTAGAACATATTTTTTTAATGTTAATTCATGACCAAACAATAGAAAATCTTTTTCTAGATTTAGGTGTTGATACAAATCAATTATTTAGTGATGTAAAAAAATATATTGATGAAAATACACCAAAACTTCCTCTTGATATAATCGACGAACCAATGGAAACTGTTTCTTTAGCATCAACAATAGAATATATGATTGCTCATGTTCAAACAAGTGGAAAAACAAATGCAAATGTAGAAGATATGTTTGTTGCAATTTTAAAAGATGAAAAATCTTATGTTACTTATTTATTGAAAAAGTTAGGAATCCAAAGAGTTGATATTTTAGAAGAAATTTCTCATAAAGAAACAGATGATGATATTTCAGAAGATGACAATGATATTGATAATAAAGTTTTAGACAAAAATTCAACAGAGTTAGTATCAGTTGCTAAAAAAGGTGAAATTGATCCAGTTATTGGAAGAGAAATGGAAATTTCAAGGGTAATTGAAATTTTAAGTAGAAGAAAGAAAAATAATCCTATTTTAGTTGGAGAACCAGGTGTTGGTAAAACAGCAATTGCTGAAGGATTAGCTTTAGAAATTGCACAAGAGAGAGTTCCAGAGTTTTTATTAAAAGCAAAAGTTTTCTCACTTGACATGGGTTCAATGATTGCAGGAACTAAATATAGAGGAGATTTTGAGAAAAAATTAAAATCTCTTTTAAAAGAAGTAGTAAAAATACCAAATGCAATTTTATTTATTGATGAAATACATACAATCGTAGGAGCTGGAAGTGTTGGAGGATCTGCTATGGATGCTTCAAATATTTTAAAACCAATGCTTGCAAATGGAAAATTAAGATGTATTGGAGCTACAACTTTTAGTGAATTTAGAAATGATTTCTCAAAAGATAAAGCTTTAAGTAGAAGATTTGCAAAAGTAGATATAAATGAACCATCAATTGAAGACTCAATTACTATTTTAGAAGGTTTAAAATCAAAATATGAAGAGTATCATGGAGTAAAATATTCAAAAGGTGCAATAATAAGTGCTGTTGAATTAAGTAAAAAATATATTACAGATAGATTTCTACCAGATTGTGCAATTGATGTGATTGATGAGGTTGGAGCTTCTAAAAAAATAAGTTTGGCCACTGAGTTAAAAACAAAAACAACAAGTAATATTACAATTACTACAAAAGATGTAGAAAGTATTATTGCTAAAATGGCACATATCCCAGAGCGAAGTGCAACTAAATCAGATTTAACTCTTTTAAAATCATTAGAAAAAAATATGCAAAAAAGAGTATTTGGACAGGATATTGCTATTACAACTATTGTTCAATCAATAAAAAGAAACAAAGCTGGTCTTGGACTTGATAAAAAACCAATAGGAAGTTTTTTATTTACAGGACCAACAGGAGTTGGAAAAACAGAAGTAGCAAAAGAGTTATCAGCACAACTTGGAATTCATTTTGAAAGATTTGATATGAGTGAATATATGGAAGCTCATACAATTTCAAGATTAATTGGCGCACCGGCTGGTTATGTTGGATTTGAACAAGGTGGACTTTTAACAGAAGCAATTAGAAAGCATCCCCATACCGTTTTATTATTAGATGAAATAGAAAAAGCTCATCCTGATTTAATGTCAATTTTACTACAAGTTATGGATAATGCTGAATTAACTGATAATAGTGGTAATAAAGCAGATTTCCAAAATGTTGTTTTAATTATGACTTCAAATTTAGGAGCAACTGAAGCAAATGTAATGGGATTTGCAAAAAATGAAAAATTAAATGAAAACAAAGCTATAAATAAATTCTTTGCACCTGAATTTAGAAATAGACTTGATGCTGTTGTTACTTTTGATTCATTAAGCATTGATATTGTTACTAAAGTTGCAGGTAAGTTCATAGAAGATTTAGAAAAACAATTAGTAGATAAAAAAATAAAAATTGAAATAAGTGCAAAAGCTAAAAAAGAACTTGCTATTTTAGGTTATGATAGAGCAATGGGTGCAAGACCACTTAATAGAGTAATCTCAGATAAAATTAAAAATCCATTAACAGATGAAATTTTATTTGGTAAGTTAAAAAAGGGCGGATTAGTAAAAATAGATTTTGAAAAAGAGTTTATTTTTGAATTTAAAGCTTTATAACACAATTTTTATACAATTCTTTAGATACAATTCGAAAATTGTTTTTTAATAAAACAAATAGGTTATTATTTTATTTAACAAAGGAACGAGGAACATGAGAAAACTTTTATTAGGTTCAGCTGTAGCAGTTGCATTATTGACAGGTTGTGGAGAAGAAAAAAAAGAATCTACAAATGCTGCTGAAACTACGCAAGAAATTAAAAAAGATGAAACGGTAGCTGCTGTAGAAAAAAGTTCTGTAGAAGTTAAAGAAAATAGTAAAGTTGAAGAAACAAAAATTGAAGAATCAAAAGAGACAGTTTCAACAATAGTAGAAAAAAATAAAGAAAATAAAGTTATAGCTCCTGAAAAAATAGAAGCAGAAATAACAGAACAAACAGCACAAGAGACAGCTGCCCTAGATGGAACTGCTTTATATGCAAATTGTGGTTCATGTCATGGACAAAAAGGTGAAAAATCAGCTTTAGGAAAATCTCAAGTTATTGCAGGTTGGGATAAACAAAGAATAATTGATTCTTTAAATGGATATAAAGATGGAAGTTATGGTGGAGTTATGAAAAACATTATGACAGGACAAGTAAATACTAAAACTGAAGCAGAAATAGAAGCATTAGCAGATCTAATTTCAAAAATGTAAAATATCAGAAATGGAGTAACTCTCCATTTTCTATAATTAAATCTTCTAAATTAAACACTAAAAAGAATCACTAACCACACACTAACCTCTCAAAAGCATAAGAATCTATCAAAAACACAATAGAAGTATAGTAAAGTATGGAGAAA
>OBMA010002270.1_pt1 | contig 11270 bp, 8 predicted proteins | sample 1539141 | NCBI WGS metagenome assembly OBMA01 (sample SAMEA3991484, study PRJEB22521) | metagenome | biome: anthropogenic terrestrial biome; feature: sewage plant; material: raw primary sludge | place: Sweden | collected 2012-09-26 | reverse complement strand
CAATACCACTCATAAAGGCGGTCGGTAAAAATACCGCAATCAGGGTAAATGTGGTGGCAATCACGGCAAGCCCAATTTCATCGGCCGCTTCCATTGCCGCTTCATACGGTGTTTTACCCATCCTGAGATGCCGAATGATATTCTCAATTTCAACAATCGCATCATCGACCAGAATCCCGACCACCAGCGACATTGCTAAAAGAGTAACAGTATTGAGGGTGAAACCAAAAAAGTACATCCCAATCAGGGCTGGTAAAATTGACAGGGGCAGGGCAGTTGCGGCAATGATGGTTGCACGCCAGTCACGTAGGAATAGCCACACCACTAAAATAGCTAAAATGGCACCCTCGTAAAGCAGTGACATCGAACCTTTATAGTTGTCAGCAACGGGCTTAACAAAGTTAAATGCTTCGGTGATTTTAATGTCTGGATGTGCAGCCTTGAGTTTATCCAATGCCTCAATCACGCCCTTTTCAACATCAACCTCACTGGCACCCTTACTACGGGTAATTTCAAAGCCAATCACAGGCTGTCCATTCAGCAATGCAGCAGAACGGCGTTCGGCAATACCATCACGAATGGTCGCAACCTGATCAAGACGTATATGGCGGCCATCACTGAGTGCAATATCTATTGCCCCAATTTCTTCGGCTGTTTTTACCGTTGCAATGGTGCGAATGGACTGTTCACTGCCGCCAATCTTGGTTTGACCGCCAGATGCATCTTGCTGGATCAAACGCAATTGTCGGGTAATATCCGTTGCTGTTGCATTCAGTGCCAGTAATTTTTCAGGGTCAAGTTCAACCTCAACCTGACGGGTAACACCACCCACACGAGCGACTGCACCCACACCCTTAACCTGTAGCATGGCGCGGGCAATATCATAGTCCACAAACCATGACAGAGCCTCCTCATCCATTTTCGGCGACTGGATGGTATAAGTTAGAATGGGTGAGCCTGAAAGGTTGATTTTACTGACAATTGGGTCACGTAAATCGGCAGGCAAGTCTGAACGCACCTGGGAAACCGCGTTACGAACGTCATCTACCGCCTCTTGCAGTGGTTTTTCCAGTTGGAACTCGGCTGTAACCGTGACAACGCCATCCTGAATATTGGTATATTGATTTCTTAAACCTTGCAGGGTGGCAATCGAGTTTTCAATTTTACGAGCAACTTCAGTTTCCAGTTGTGGTGGCGCAGCACCTGGCAGGGCTGCGGTCACAGTCACCATTGGCAATTCAATATCTGGAAATTGCTGGATTTTCATCCATTTAAAACACATTAAACCCGTCAATCCCAGCATAATAAATAATAAAATGGCTGGAATAGGATTACGGATTGACCAGGCAGAGAAATTCATTTTAATTCCCCTGTGTGGTCACAAGTTGTTTAGTCAATGGCGTATCAGGAATGTCTTTTGCGACAGTCACTAAATCACCATCGGTGAGGAAACCTGTACCAGACGCAACCAGTTTTACATTTGCAGGCAAGTCCAAAATCTCAACACGATCAGCCAAACGTCGCCCAACAGTCACTTTTTGCTGTGCTACACGATTGTTTTTCCCCACAATAAATACATAGGCAAAGCCATCGCGTAGCAACAAGGCAGTTTGTGGAATAGTGAGTGCTGGTTTTTCACCTAAATCAAATTCACCTTTTACAAACATGCCCATCCGAAACGCCTGAGTGGCTGGCAAGTCAACATAAACCAAGCCATAACGGGTTTGTGGATCAATCACAGGGGCAATTATCCGAACCTTGCCTGTAATGGCAGGCTGGGCAGGGTCAGGCGAAAAAATACGCGCATTCATCCCTTGCTTGAGTTTATACAAATCCGAAGTGGTAACTTCCGCACGCCATTCCAGACGGTGATCCCGAATCAGGCGGAACAGTTCCTGTCCAGTCTGAGCCAAAGAACCGACAGTTGCGGTACGGGCTGAAATCACCCCATTGTCAGGTGAGATCACCTGAGTTTGTGCCAAACGTAGTTGATTGCTTTCAATCTGTGCTCTGGAGGCATCCAGTCTTGCTTGGGCAGTGGCTTGGGAAGTTTGGTATTGGGTTAATTCCTGGGCCGAGATTGCACCTGTATTTCTGAGCTGCTGAATTCGTTTATTGTTGGTCACGGCATCAGCCAATACAGCCTGTGCTTCGGCATAGCTGGCTTTGGCCGCTGCCAAATCGGCACGGATGGTATCGCTGTTAATCTCTGCCAAAACCTGTCCGCGTTTAACCTCATCACCGACATTGACATTGACGCGAGTAAGACGCTGACCAGACAATTCACTGCCAATCACCACTTCTTGCCATGCTGCGATGTTGCCATTTGCGGTGAATGTCTGTTTCCAGTTTTGCTGTTCAGGTTGAACGACCGTCACCGTTAAGGCAGCTTTTTGTTCGGTTGTTTCTGCATTGTCTGGTTTTTCTGTCGCAGCGGTTTTGTTTGAGCTGCCTGACTTCCACAGCAGGAATGCGACAAGCAACAATACAATCACGATTGCCAAAATGAACCAAACTTTTTTCTTTGTTTTCTGGGGAGTTTGAGAAGTCATCTTTCCATAGTCAATTTAAATTGATGGTTAAGTATAGACGAAGATTTCAAGCCATAGTTATAACATAAAGATGAATATTGGTTTTGAATCCGTATCTTATCTTTGATATGGGAAATGCAAAATTCTAATGCTGGCTCAAGGCGTTTGATTTATAAACTATGGAGTATATACTGCGATTCAGTATGGTAATATCAAGACTATTCTTAGAAAAACTGGGTCGGATGATAAAAATCCCCAAAATATCAAATGAACTTTGGGGATTTTATTTATAAAATCGCTTTCAACCGCTTCACGACTTCTTCGCACTGTGCTAAATCAGCGACAAGCGCCATCCGCACATGGTTTTCACCTGGATTACCCTGTTCAGTATCACGGGATAGATAACGACCTGGCAATACCTTGATATGCGCTTTTTCCATCAACATTTTGGCAAAAGCTTCATCATTATCGACTTTAAGCCAGTAATAAAAACCTGCATCTGGTTTTTGTAATGGCAGTAAATGACCCAATTCAGACTGGAATAAATCAAATTTGGTACGGTATTGCTGGCGATTTTCTTCGACATGCGTTTCATCATTCCACGCTGCAATCGAAGCCAGTTGATGCTGTACAGGCATTGCCGCGCCGTGGTAGGTGCGATATTGCAAGTAAGGCTTTAACAATGCCGCATCACCAGCAACAAAACCTGAGCGCATTCCTGGCAAGTTTGAACGTTTAGACAATGAGTGGAACACGATACAGTTTTTATAGTCATCACGTCCCAATTCAGCACAAACTTCCAATAGCCCAATCGGTGCCTGATCAAACCACAGTTCTGAATAACATTCATCAGATGCAATCACAAAACCATATTGGTCAGAAAGCGCAATCAGCTTTTTAAACTGTTCTTTTGACAGTACTGTACCTGTTGGATTACCTGGGGTACACACGAATAATAACGCCGTTTTTTCCCAAACTTCGGCAGGCACGGCATCAAAATCGCCGAGATAGCCATTTTCTTCAGTGCAGTTGATAAAATAAGGTTTTGCACCTGCCAACAGCGCAGCACCTTCATAAATCTGGTAAAACGGGTTCGGCATCACGATATAAGGCGCATCTTCACGTTTAATCAATGCCTGAACAAAGGAGAAGATTCCTTCCCGTGTTCCAGAAACAGGCAAAATATGATCTTCTGCACTGATTTGGTTTAGTTTGAAACGATTGCTCAGCCATTGTGCAATACTTTGGCGCAGCTCAGGCAAGCCTTTACTGTTGGGGTAGGTTGATAAATGCCCAAAATTATCAATAATCGCTTGTTTAACGAACTCAGGTGCGGGGTGTTTAGGTTCACCAATTGACAGTGGAATCAACGGTAAATCGGCAGGTTGTAGTCCTTTAAAAAGCTGGTTTAACTTTTCAAAAGGATAAGGATGCAATAAAGATAAACTTGAGTTCATTGAAACAATTACCAAACTGTAGGGGCGTATTGCATACGCCCAATGTATTGATGAAAATTGGAATTACGATGGGTTAAGAACCTGATTTGACACTTCATCCAAAGCGGATTTTAGTGTTTCCGCAAAGGCCTTGACTTCTTCATCTGTAAGCAATACGCCATTTTTCTTGGTGACAAAGAAAATATCCTCGGCACGTTCACCCAATGTTGCAATTTTTGCAGAGTGAATGTCCAGACCTTGCAGCATAAACAGGGCACCAATTCGTGCCAGTAAGCCAGGTTGATCCAGTGTCGAGATTTCAACCATGTGTTGCTGTAAGGCTGGATTTAGCACAATATCAACCGTATTCTGCACATCAAAGTGACGGAGGTGGCGCGGAATACGGCGTTGCATAATACCTGGATATTGGTCTGAATGGCTGAGAGCATCAACCAGAGCCGCTTTAACCTTACGTTCCCGATCAGGATCGGTGAGCAATGTGCCAAAACGGTCCAGCACCAAGTAAGTATCCAGACTAAATGCAGTGCTTGCGGTGATAATTCTGGCATCCTGAACATCAAGGTTCATACGGTCCAGCACCGCCACAGTGGTTGCGAACAGGTTAGGCTGGTCACGGGTATAAATAAAGATTTGAACCGCATCATCTGCGGCATTACGATGTGCGCGTAATAAAACCAAGGGCTCTGGATTATCGCCGTGCTGTAGAATCGCCTGAGTGTGCCATGCAATCTCGTTGGCAGACTCCTTGACAAAATATTCATCCCCCAACTCTTGCCAGACTTTTTCTACTTCGGCGAGCGAGAAGTCATTGACCAGTAATTCACTGGCTGCAAACTTGGTGTCCTCAATCAGCATCTGGTAATCCACAGGGCGACCTAAACCTGAGCGAATCACGTCACGGGCATAGGTATAGAGCTGGCGCATCAGAGAAGCGCGCCATGTGTTCCAGAGTTTTGGATTGGTTGCGTTAATATCTGCAACGGTCAGTGTATACAGATAATCCAGATGCTGCATGTCACCAACTTTTTCAGCAAATTCCTTTACTTCGTCAGGATCGGAAATATCTTTTTTCTGGGCTGTGAGTGACATCAGGAGATGGTTGTTAATCAGCCAGGCCACCAGTTTGCATTCGCGCTCGGTAAAACCATGTGTGCGGCAGAACTTAATTGCATCAATTGCCCCAAGTTCGCTATGGTCACCGCCACGACCTTTGGCGATGTCATGGAAAATTGCCGCCATATACACAATGTCATGTCGTGCAATACGCTGGAACACTGAGCTGACCACAGGGAAATCCTTGGCAAATTCAGGCGCTTTAAAACGGCTGAGATTACGCAGCAATAACAGGGTATGTGCATCAACCGTATAAATATGGAACAGGTCGTATTGCATCAATCCCATAATCTGCCCGAAAGCAGGAATGTAGTTGCCCAAAACGCCGTAACGTTTCATCGCCACCATCGTATTGTAGAGATGCGGTGAGCGAATGATTGACATAAACAACGCCTGATGTTCTGGGTTGTCGCGGAAACGCTGGTCAATCCGCTTGGCTGCAAGGACCAGCAGACGCAAGGTGCGGGCGCGAATACCTCTAATCTCAGGGCGGTTTGCCAATAGATAGAATAATTCTAAAATCGCGCTGGGTTCTTCTGAGAAAACCTTATGGTGTTGTACGGCAAGTTTGCCATCCACAATTTTAAAGCGGTCATTAATTTCTACAATCTGGCGTGCATAGTCAGGCAAACGTGGGGTAATCACCGACTCATTGAAATAGGCAAGCAGCATTTCACTCAGGGTAGAAACCTGTTGGGCAGTGCGGTAATACCGTTTCATGAACTGTTCAACGGCAAAATTGACGTGTTGACCCTCTTCACGGACATAGCCAAACTTTGCTGCAATATCACGTTGATATTCAAACAATAAACGGTTTTCATCACGTTTTGCCAAGCGATGTAAATGGGTGCGGATTTCCCATAGAAAACTTTCCGCTTCTTCAAGTACAGCAAGCTCAAATTCAGTGATAAAACCTAAATGTACAAGGTCATAGATACGGTTGACACGGAAGTGGCGTTTTGCAATCCAGCCAATCTGGTTGATGTCACGAATACCGCCTGGCGCATTCTTAATGTCGGGTTCCAGATTGCTTTCAGTGTTGTTGTGCTGGGCATAGCGCTTGGTTTGCTCAGCCATTTTCGCATCATAGAACGTTTTATCAGTCCAGGTTTGCGCCACAATACGGCGAGGCCACTTGGCAAGCTGTTCATTACCTGTGATTAAACGCGCTTCAATCAGGGTGGTGGCAACCGTCAGGTCATTGCTGGCTTGTTCAACGCAGTTTTGAATAGTACGGACACTGGTGCCAGGCTTGAAATTACCGACATCCCAAAGTGAGGAAATAAAGGCAGAAATCAGCTTACCTTGTTCTTCGCTGATTTCATCCTCTGACAAAATCATGATGTCAGTATCAGAATAGGGAAGCATCTCATGGCGACCATAACCGCCGACCGCAAACAAACCTAACTCGGTTTGATCTAATCCTGCATGATTCCAAAGAAAAATGAGTGCTTCATCAATGGAGTCTGATCGGGCACTAATCACATCACGAATCGGTTGCCCATTTTCATAACTCTCCTGTAATTGTTTTTCTACATCTGTACGCCATTGGTTAATGGCCTGAATATCATGAAGGCTGGTGACGTAGTTTAACAATGGAGATGTATTGATCATGAAAATGGGTCTACTCAATATAGGTTAAGCGTTGGTTTGTACACTCACTTGGTCTGCTGCCTGTTGTGCCAGCTCACGCGCAAGGTCTGTGGTTTCAGCACGTGCGGTTGCAACACCCATACGACGTCGTTTGAAGCCCTCTGGTTTACCAAACAAGCGCAAGTCAGTGTTCGGGTTTGCCAAAGCAAGATTTAAGCCAGAGAAGCTCAGGTTGTTCGCATCCACACCTGCATAGATCACGGCACTTGCCGCAGTACTATGACGAGCGGTATTCACAGGCAAACCTAAAATCGCACGGGCATGCAGCTCAAATTCACTCTGGAACTGTGATGCCAGGGTCACAAGACCGGTGTCATGCGGGCGAGGTGAGACCTCACTGAACCAGACCTTATCGCCTTTAATAAATAACTCTACACCAAAAACACCACAGCCACCCAAAGCGGTTGTGACTTTATTTGCAATACGTTTTGCTTCCTGCAAGGCTGCGACTGTCATTGGTTGTGGCTGCCAGCTTTCAACATAGTCACCCGCATCCTGACGGTGTCCAATTGGATCGCAGTAATGGGTTTCGATTTCACCTGTTGCTGGATTTTTAGCACGTACGGTTAATAGGGTAATTTCAAAATCAAAATCAATTTGTGATTCAATGATCACTGTACCCTGATTGACACGACCACCTTGCATGGCATATTCCCAGGCCACATCAACCTCATCAAAGTTCTTAACACGGGACTGACCTTTGCCAGAAGAGGACATGACAGGTTTAACAAAGTTTGGATAACCAATATCGTCACATGCTGCACGGAAGCTTTCCAATGTGCTGGCAAAGCGATAGGCGGAAGTGGGCAAGCCCAGTTCTTGCGCAGCTAAACGGCGAATGCCCTCACGGTTCATGGTGAGGTTGACGGCTTTTGCCGATGGAATCACGGTTGCAGTTTGGCTTTGCTCGATTTCAAGCAAAACCTCAGTCGCAATTGCCTCAATTTCAGGAACAATTAAATTCGGTTTAATTTTTTCAATCAGTTGCTTTAATTCAGTTGGATCTGCCATATTCAGAGTATAGGAATAATGGGCAACCTGCATGGCAGGTGCATGGTCATAACGGTCAGCCGCATGAACTTCGACACCCAGGCGTTGTAAAGAAATCACCACTTCCTTACCAAGCTCTCCAGAACCTAACAGTAAAACCTTAAATGCAGAAGATTGAAGTGGAGTTCCAAGAGTAACGCTCATGCGAATAATCCTATCCTGATAAATTTGTGTTTAAGCATAGCAGAACTTGCCGCTGAATTAAGCTTAAATTGACACAAAAAATGGTTTTTGTTAGACAAAAATCCTGCCTTGTATTGTTTTTGCTTATTCAGATATTGACCTGATAGTTCAGCCCCAATTCATCCGCATTTTTACCCCGTATTCCCCAGTTACATTTCGGTGTTTCAAAAATCGTGATTTCAATATCCTGAGCTGAAATGCCACATTGTTGTTGAATATTGGCAAAGATTGCCTGCACAAAACGCTTTTTAGTTTCTATGCTTCGTCCCTCAAACATGGAAATTTCGATAATAATGTAGCTGTCACTACGGTCATCTGGATAGATAAAATCATCTTGTTCCAGGGCAATAAAACGCTGAAACTTCTTTTCCGCAGGATAGCTCAGGCTTTCAACCAAAGCCTGATGGATGGCCTGGGAAAGCTGATCCCTAAATTGATCTATTGTTTTGCGATGCGCATAGACTTTTATTTGTGACATGAGTGGTTTTTATCCATGATAAATAAGTAACAACGATTGAGAATTATTCCCAGATTGACTAGCATAATGCCGAAATGTTTGATTGGCGACTTGATATGTCTAATCCAAAAACTCGTGTGGCAGTAATTGTACTGTGTAGCACCTTTTTATTGACTGCATGTGGGCAGGGAGACAATCAACCTGAAAAAAAAGTTGAAATCAAACCTGCGCCAAAATTAAACAATGATGCAACCACTTATGCAAATGCGGCGTGGACATTGATTAATGAAATTGACCCAATTGTCTATAATAAACAAGTCTCTGAAATTGAGGAAAAAGTCAGAAAGCCTTTACGCCAGCTCAGCACGGATTGGCGGATCAATGTCAAAATGACCGACTCTGTGACAGAGGGTAAATATGCGCTGTGCCGCAAGGCGTTGACCAGTCTGGACACATGGGCGCGAGACGTAAAGGATAGTTCATCTAATTCTGCTCAGAAGCAGGCAAACTATGAGCGTGACAAAGCCCAATGTAAGGATGCAATTGATAATCCTGCACTGGGAAATACCTCTCCAAAATAAAATAAGCGGGAAGAAAAATCCCGCTTTGATGGTTAAAGTCATCAATCAATTAGATCTAGGAGGGTTTTGTTGCTTTATTGGCTTCCGACTTGATTGAATGTGTCACGGCATTGACCGCTTTATTTGTATTTAATGAGGCCTGCATGGTTTCATGTTTTAGTGTTTGCTTAGTCTGGGCGGTTTCTTTTTTAACTTTCACAGGCTTTGTTGCATAAATATTTTGCAAGATACTGATTTTTAAGAGGTTTGTGAAAATTTTAATAAAAATAAATATAATAAAATCATAGTGTTGGGTATTTGTGCAACAAAGCTGCATTTCATCGGGAAGCTGCGTCTGATCTCTATCATTATTTAAATGAAAACCTAGGTGATCATAAAAAATATCGTTACTCCTTTTTTCTGCTACATATTCCCACTATTTTTAAACAGAAAAATGCAAGGGCACATGTGACTAAACAATTGTTGAAATTGCTTACTCCTGAATGATCTAAAATCACTTTTTCCATTTTATCCAGATTTTGAACATTTATAGAGGGTTGGCTTGTTTGTCGCATATTCAACGTGAATAAAATTCACGAAGAATTAAATAAATATCAATCTGTGCAATCGCAAACTTCGTGCTACAATACGCACCAATCTTTAGCACGGCTTAAAAGCCCTAATTTATAGGACCCCCGCTAATGTTTGCCAATATCTCTATTGCTGAATTTGATCCAGAAATCGCTCAGGCAATTGCTTCGGAAGGTGAGCGTCAAGAAGCTCATATCGAACTTATTGCATCTGAAAACTATTGCTCTCCAGCAGTGATGGAAGCACAAGGATCAAAACTGACCAACAAATATGCAGAAGGCTATCCTGGCAAACGCTACTATGGCGGTTGTGAATATGTTGATGTGGTAGAACAGCTTGCCATTGACCGTGCCAAAGCATTGTTTGGTGCAGATTATGCAAACGTTCAGCCACATGCGGGTTCTCAAGCCAACTCTGCTGTTTACCTGGCGCTACTTAACCCAGGCGATACCGTTTTGGGTATGAGCCTGGCGCACGGTGGTCACTTGACTCACGGTGCGAAAGTCAGCTTCTCTGGTAAAACCTATAATGCAATCCAGTATGGTTTAAACCCAGAAACTGGCGAAATTGATTATGAAGAAGTTGAGCGTTTAGCTTTAGAACATAAACCACGCATGATCGTTGCAGGTTTCTCTGCTTATAGCCGTGTTGTTGATTGGCAGCGTTTCCGTGATATCGCAGACAAAGTAGGTGCTTACCTGTTTGTTGATATGGCGCACGTTGCAGGCTTGGTGGCTGCTGGTGTTTATCCTAACCCAGTACAAATTGCAGACGTTACGACGACAACAACACACAAAACACTGCGTGGTCCACGTTCTGGTTTAATCCTTGCTAAAGCAAACGAAGAAATCGAGAAAAAACTTCAATCTGCTGTTTTCCCTGGTAATCAGGGTGGTCCTTTGATGCATGCGATTGCAGCGAAAGCAATTTGCTTTAAAGAAGCCATGTCTGATGATTTCAAGTCTTACCAGCAACAAGTTGTGAAGAATGCTCAGGCAATGGCAGACGTGTTTATCTCTCGTGGTTATGATGTGGTTTCAGGCGGTACAGACAACCATCTATTCTTATTGTCTTTGATCAAGCAAGAGGATGTAACAGGTAAAGATGCTGATGCATGGTTAGGTGCTGCGCATATTACGGTTAATAAAAATGCCGTGCCAAATGATCCACGTTCTCCATTTGTGACTTCTGGTATCCGTATTGGTACGCCAGCTGTTACCACTCGTGGTTTTGGTGAATCAGAAGTGCGTGATCTTGCGGCTTGGATCGCTGACATTATCGACAGTAAAGGTAATGAACAAGTCATTGCTGATGTAAAAGCTAAAGTTGAAGCGGTTTGTGCTAAATTCCCAGTTTATGCAAACTAATTCATTTTGATAAAAAAGCGCCGTCAGGCGCTTTTTTAAAATTTGAAATAAACTAAAAATCTGCAATCTTTGATAAAGATTATAATTTGGTAGGGTATACAAACCACTTTCCATTAGACGAAAATTTTATAAGTAAAACAACTGGCTACTTACTCCTTGTTGATGAGTTCAAGTTTGTGAATAGTTATATGTGAGCCGAGTAAAGATTTTTTAGAACTTAAAACCAGTATAAAGGGCTGTAAAGGAGCGTTATTGAAGTTGGTTGAATACATCAAGACCAAATGCTTTTAGAAATTTTAATCGTAAAA
>OBMA010002265.1_pt1 | contig 11280 bp, 7 predicted proteins | sample 1539141 | NCBI WGS metagenome assembly OBMA01 (sample SAMEA3991484, study PRJEB22521) | metagenome | biome: anthropogenic terrestrial biome; feature: sewage plant; material: raw primary sludge | place: Sweden | collected 2012-09-26 | reverse complement strand
CTCGGTAGGGACTTTCACCCATAAGATTACGCCCATGCTGGGCGTACCAAAAAAATGAGTTGCGCTATTCGCGCAACCCCATATTCTTCAATTTGTCGGGATTACTGGACTCGAACCAGCGACCTCGCGCCCCCCAGACGTGTGCGCTACCAACTGCGCTAAATCCCGTACTTCGTTTTGATTTCGGAATGCAAAGATAAACAGTTTGTACGATATTTGCAAATTTATCTCTCACTTTTTCCTTTAAAAATATTTATTTAATACTATTACATCAAAATCTGTTTTGCCATAACAGTTTTATTTACTACATTTGCATGGTTAAAATGACTAAATAAACAAATATGAGAATAGGCAATGTAAAACATTACTTAGGTTGGCTTTTGATATTGCTCTGTTTGACACAGTCATCATGCAAAAGCAGCGAAGATGATGAGAGCACGACAACTGTTGAAGACCAAGACGAAGACGCGACCACCCAAACCATCAACAATAGTTATGTGTACAAGTTGCCTGTAATATTCCATGTGCTGTATTCTGAAGCAAATAACGAGACCCAATATGTATCTGCCACACGGCTTAAGATAATACTGAGCCGCATAAATGAACTTTACCAGGGAAACGTATATGGAGAAAGCGAGAATATAAACGTAAAATTCGAACTAGCCACATACGATGAAAAAGGCAACAAATTGGCAACCCCGGGAGTGGAGTATGTGAAATGGACAGGAGAATATCCCATTGATGCAACAGAATTCATGAGTGACCAAACGGGGAAAAACGTAAAATACATTTGGGACCCAAATGAATATATCAATGTCATGATGTTCAACTTCAAATCACCCGACGATTCAAGCAGTGAATTGTTGGGAATAAGCAACATGCCACTGACAGTGAAAGGGGATTCTTCGCTATCCGGGCTAGAAGAGATTAACATATCGTCTATCAAAAAGAGCCAACTTCAATATGCCTATTGCTCATCTATCAACAGCAAATACATAAATTCAGAATCCACCAGATATACGAACAAGGGGAAAAGTAGCTACCAATACCAGTCTACAGACATAAACGTAACGCTGGCTCACGAGCTGGGACATTATCTAGGACTACACCACGTCTTCGCAGAGACGAAAAAACAGAACGGATATGATTATGCAGAAACATGTTTTGACTCCGACTATTGCAAGGATACGCCGAGTTACAATCGTAAGGAATATAATGATTATTTGTACTACTATCTAAGCCAGCATTCAACCGGCAGTAGCATAGATATCAACGACCTGACCAAACGTACCAACTGCGATGGAGAAACATTTGAGTCTGCAAACATTTTGGATTATGCTGTAGGACTTGGATATAAAATATCGGCAGACCAAAAATACAGAATAAGGCACGTACTGTATAACAGTCCGTTGATTCCCGGGCCAAAAGTTAGCCAGGGAACCCGCAGCGCAAGTACTGACAAAGAATTGAATTTGCCAATAACAATTGTGAAATAATTAATTTTTATGCAATATATAATAACCGCGCCCAAGCAACTAGACTCGACAATAAAACTACCTGCATCTAAAAGCATTAGCAACAGAGCGCTAATAATATATGCCTTATCTGGCGGAAATATCATACCCGATAACATATCAGATTGTGATGACACAAAAGTTATTATCGATGCGCTCAAACACATGCCGGATGTAATTGACATCAAGGCCGCCGGCACAGCAATGAGATTCATGACTGCCTATCTGTCGACCACCAAAGGCGAACATACCATAACAGGAACAGAGCGCATGAAACACAGACCAATAAAGGTACTGGTAGACGCGTTAAGATATCTGGGGGCAGAAATCACATATGAGGATAAAGAGGGATATCCCCCACTCCACATCAAAGGCAAGACATTGGAAGGTGGGCATCTAGAGGTTCCGGGCAACGTCAGTTCACAATATATCTCGGCCTTGATCTTAATCGGGCCGGCACTGACTAAGGGGCTGGAGCTGAAATTAACGGATGAAATAGTGTCACGCCCATACATCGACCTCACATTATGGACGATGAGAGAATTCGGCGCCGATGCAGAATGGACCGATGTGGACACAATTACCATAAAACCGAAACCATACGGCAATTTTAAATATTTCGTTGAGAATGACTGGAGCGCGTCATCATATTGGTATGAAATAATGGCACTAAGCAGTGACCGCGAGTCGAAAATCAGCCTTGAAGGGCTTATGGACGGCTCCAAGCAAGGCGATTCTGTGGTAAGATATATCTTCAGTCTGCTAGGCGTGAAGACGATCTTCGAAACCAAGCAAGAAGGAGTTCCCACCACTGTAACCCTAAAACGGAACATCTGCAAGCTGCCGAGACTGGATTATGACTTCATCAACTCACCTGACCTTGCCCAAACATTTGTGGTGTGTTGCGCATTGATGGGTATAAAATTTCACTTCACGGGGTTGGCAAGTCTTAAGATAAAGGAGACTGACCGCATAGAAGCTCTGAAACAGGAACTGCTCAAGCTGGGATATGTAATAAAGGACAAAAACGACAGCGAACTGATATGGGACGGCGAGACATGCGAACCCACGTTCGAGCCTATCGACACTTACGAAGACCACCGCATGGCAATGGCTTTCGCACCTGTGGCAATGAAGTTTCCAGAAATCAGGATAAACGATCCCGAGGTTGTAACCAAATCTTACCCTCACTTTTGGGATGATTTAAAAAGCGCCGGATTTAAAACCGGCACCAACTGACGGGAATGAGAGGTATTCGGAATAACAAGACGGAAACCGCAGTGTCATCCTTGGAGGCATCAACATGCCCGGCAGAATAAAGGATGAAGCCATTATGCTAATGACAAAATGAACATACTTGAATATACATTCTTTCAGAATGCACTGATAGGTTCGCTTCTAGCAAGCATATTATGCGGCTTTATAGGGACATATATCGTTACACGGCGGCTGGTGTTTATCAGCGGCGGTATCACTCACGCCTCTTTTGGTGGCATCGGGCTAGGCGTATTTTTCGGCATCAACCCAATAGTCTCCGCAATGATATTCGCAGTGCTCAGCGCATGCGGTGTGCAATGGATGTCACATCATGGCGACGTGCGTGAAGACTCGGCTATTGCGATGTTTTGGACATTCGGGATGAGCGTAGGCATCATCTGCTGTTTTCTTTCTCCTGGATTTATGCCCGACTTGCCGTCATTTCTTTTCGGCAGCATATTGACTATTGGCACAAGTGATCTGTGGCTATTGGGGGTGCTCACAATAATAGTGGCACTGGCATTCGCATTATTTTTACGTCCTATCCTCTGTGTGGCATTCGACTCATGTTTTGCCCGCTCGCAACATCTGCCAGTGACATTCATAGAATATATGATGATGACAATAATCGCGATGACCATTGTATCAACGCTCAGAATGGTTGGTATTGTGCTCGCCATAAGCCTGCTCACCATCCCGCAGATGACCGCCAATTTGTTCACCTACAGTTTCAAGCGCATGATCTTGCTGAGCATCGTCATCGGATGGATAGATTGCCTGAGCGGCCTTGCCATATCTTATGCGCTCAATGTACCGTCGGGAGCATCGATTATATTTGTGAGCATCGTTATTTATACCATCATGAAGACAATAAAATCAATAAATTCGTGGTTAAATAAACAAGTTGCAACTGCATAAAACAAAACATATCACCACCATACTGATGCTAGTGACAGTTATACTAGCAACAGGATGTTCAACGGAGAAAAACACTTCGCAAAGTCGGTGGTGGCACTCTTTCAACGCACGTTATAACACGTATTACAATGGATCGCTGGCATATATTGACGGGGCGCTGGAAAAAGAAAACGGAAATCAGGACAACCACACCGAGATGATCCCACTATATACAGTGGGTAACAAGAAAAGTTTGGATCTAGGCAAGAGTAATTTCGACCGCGCAATCACAAAATGCGAGAAAGTCATACACCAGCACAGCATCAAACGGCGCCCTGTTTGGAACAAGAAACGGCGCAAGACTACGACAGACATCGAATGGTTGGGCCGTAGGGAATACAACCCGTTCTTATGGAAAGCATGGCTGTTGATGGGCCGCTCCCAATTTCACAAAGGTGCTTTCGAGGATGCCGCTTCCACATTCTCATACATGAGCCGTCTCTATGTCACACAGCCCGCCATATACGGCAAGGCGCGTGCATGGCTCGCTAAATGCTACATAGAACAAGGTTGGATGTATGATGCCGAGGATGTGATACGCAACATGCAACGCGATTCCATGGACTGGAGAGCTGTGAAAGAATGGGACTACACATATACAGATTATTATATACACACTGGAGAATTCGACCGAGCAATTCCTTATCTGAAAAAAGTAATCAAACACGAGATGCGGCGCAAGCAAAAAGCCCGTGAATGGTATCTCATGGGGCAGATGGAGGCCGCTTTAGGACATAACCTATTGGCATACAATGCTTTCAAAAAAGTAATCCGTCAAAATCCACCTTACGAAGTGGAGTTTAATTCACGCATAGCCATGACCGAAGTAATGGCAAGCGGGCAATCAAAACAAATGATCAGCCGCCTGAAAAAAATGTCAGCGTCAGATAAGAACAAAGACTATCTGGACCAAGTATATTACGCCATAGGAAACATCTTTCTCGCGCAAAGAGATACAGCAAGAGCCATAGCCGCCTACGAGAAGGGCAACAAAAAGGCTACACGCAATGGAATAGAGAAAGGAGTTTTGCTGTTGCATCTAGGTAATTTATACTGGCAGAAAGAAAAGTTTGGCGATGCCCGCCGATGCTATGGCGAGGCTATCGGACTGCTCGATAAAGACCGTAAAGACTACAAGCAAATGTCCGAACGTTCAAAGGTGCTTGACGAGCTGGTGCCTCACACCAATACAGTGCAACTGCAAGACAGTCTGCAAACATTGGCACGCATGAGTGAGAAAGACCGGAACGCAGCAATAGACCGAATGATAGAGGCTCTGAAGAAGAGAGAAAAAGAACAGCGAGACTCGCAAGCAGTGGCCAATGCGGAAAAAACGATGGGGCAAAATGGGGCAATAGGGAACCGCAACCAACAAAACACGACAATGACCACCACAACAAGTTCAAATGGACAGTGGTATTTCTATAACCCATCAGCTGTAAGCCAAGGAAAGATATCATTTCAACGCCAATGGGGAAAGCGTGAAAACGTGGACAACTGGCAACGGACTAACAAAACTGTAGTGTCCGGAATAGACAATAAAGAGGAGATGACCGATGCCATACGCGACTCCATCGCATATACGGAAGCACATCTAGACTCATTGAAACAAATCACTGACAGCGCAAAAAACAACCCACACAAACGGGAATATTACTTAGCACAGATTCCGCTCACTGAAGAGCAAATGCAGGCAAGCAACCTGTTGTTGGAGGACGGGCTATATAACTCTGGTGTCATATTCAAAGATAAACTTGACAACCTTACATTGAGCAGGAAAGCCCTGACAAGACTAGTAGACAACTATCCGAATTATGAACATATGGACGATGCTTATTATCATCTGTTCCTGCTATATTCGAGAACAGGCCAGCCCAATATTGCGGACATATATGTACAGAAGCTTAAAAAAGAATACCCCAAAAGTCAATGGACAACAGTACTCACCGATCCATATTTCAAGGAGAACGCGCAACTGGGTGTCCACATGGAAGACTCTCTCTATGCAGCTACTTACGAAGCATTCAAAGCTGACAAATATTCGTATGTAAGTGACAACAGGCTGATATCGGACACACGTTTTCCAACAGGGGCCAACCGTGACAAATTCATATTTATCGGTGGATTGGGCAAACTGAATGCGGGCAATGCCGGCGGATGTATGGAAGACATGAAGACATTAGTGGAGAAATTTCCGGAAAGCAAACTGAGCGAGATGGCCGGAATGATTATCAACGGAGTGAATGCAGGGAAGAAGCTACGTGGTGGAAAATTTGACATTGGCAATATATGGGACAGACGTACCGTGGTGCTCAATGACAGCGACTCAATAGCAGCAAAGAAATTCAGCACCGAGCGCAACACCAACTTCATGTTCATAATTGCATATCAACCCGACTCTGTAAATGAGAATCAACTGCTCTTCGAATTGGCAAAATACAATTTCACCAATTTCATGGTGCGCAACTTTGAAATCAACGTCGAAGATGCCGGCGGTCTGCGCCGCATGCAGATAAGCGGTTTCCGCAATTACGACGAGGCACTGCAATATGCGCGTCAGTTATATGATCAAACTGGCATAGTGAAGCTGTTGACGAACTCTCGAGCAATAGTTATCAGCGAACCCAACATGGAGCTATTAGGCAACCAATTCAGTTATGACGATTACGACAAATTCTACACCAAGCATTTCGCGCCTCTAAAAATAAGCACATTCCATCTGCTCACAGAGCCCGCCGAGGTATCTACAGCGAAGGAGTCTGAACCCACACAAGAGGAAATTGACCAAACGCTGGATGACAATACGATCATAGACAACGGTCTTAATATCACGCCAGAGAATAACGGCACGACAATACCTAACGAGACAAAGAAGACAGGGCAACCTGCAAACACAGGAACCACAATAATAGAGAATGCGAAGAAACCCGCACAGCAGACAGGGAACAAGGGAACAACGGTAGTCATTGAGGAAGAAAACAAGCCAAAAGATAACGGTACGACCATAATCATAAAAGAGGAGAAGAATAAAGTAACAGAGGGGAATAACATAGGTGGGACATTTATCACGGATGAGAAACCTGTGAAAAAGGTGAATATGGGAAACGAGACGGACAAGACAAATGGCACTGGGAAAACAAGCCAAGACCAGACAATCGATAAGCCAAAGTCAAATATCACCACAAAAAACACAACTGCAAACAAGATGGCTACACCAACAAAAACGACAGTGGTGACAAACAAGACAACAAAGCCTGGCACGCAAGTGAAGCCAACCGTGACACAACCGGTACGCAAGCGTGACGACACAGGAATCTACTTTGAAGACAGTTTCAGCCAATCCAATGACCCGAACACAAAGAAGCAGGAGACAAAACCCGCAGACAAGAAACAAAATACCAAACAAGACAAGAAGCAGAAAAAGGCTCTTGATCTAGAAGACGAATATTACGATTTGGAAGGATTTTAAAATATGAGCAACGGATTATTACTTTGGGTCGACGATGAAATCGAACTACTCAACGCGCATATCATCTTCTTACAGAAGAAAGGATATGATGTTACCACAGTGAATAATGGCACAGACGCCATCGATCAATGCAAACAGCACACGTTTGACCTCATCTTGCTTGACGAGATGATGCCCGGTCTTACCGGTCTCGAAACACTGCAACAGATTAAGGAGATTTCGCCTGCCACGCCCGTTGTAATGGTAACGAAGAGCGAAGAAGAAAATATAATGGACCAGGCAATAGGCTCGAAGATTGCCGACTATTTGATAAAACCGGTAAATCCGAGTCAGATATTGCTCACGCTAAAAAAGAATATCCACCAAAAGGAAATCGTGACAGAAGTGACACAGAGCGGATATCAGCAAAACTTTCAAAACATAGCAATACAGATTTCAGACTGTCACACTTACAAAGACTGGATGAACATCTACAAGCGGCTCGTACACTGGGAAATGGAACTGAGTAGTGCAAGCAGCAGCATGGCCGAGATGCTGAACATGCAGAAGGAAGAGGCAAATATTGGTTTCGCTAAATACATCAAATCCAAATATATCGAATGGATGGTACCACAGCAGACCACAGCTGGCGATATGCACAGTCTGATACAAAACCGCAAAAACGTCCCAAAGCATAACCCAGAAACAGATGAACGCCCTCTTCTAAGTCCGGATATTTTCAAGAAAAAGATATTTCCTTTGCTCGACCACGGAGACAAAGTATTTCTAATAGTCATCGACAACTTCCGCTACGACCAGTGGAGAGTGCTCTCACAAGAGATTGGAGACATGTTCGATATCGATGAAGATATGTATATCAGCATCCTGCCCACTGCCACACAATATGCACGCAATGCGATCTTCAGCGGACTCATGCCAAACAAAATTGCAGAGATGTTCCCAGAACTGTGGGTTGACGAAGACGAGGAGGAAGGCAAGAATCTGAACGAAGGGCCACTGATACAAACCCAACTGGATCGTTATCGCCGGCACAACACATTCTCATATAACAAGATAAACGCCTCAAACGATTCCGAGAAATTTCTGGATAAACTGAGCAGTCTGAAGAATAACGACCTGAATGTCGTAGTTGTGAATTTTATCGACATGCTTTCTCATGCCCGCACGGAATCAAAGATGGTACGCGAACTTGCAAACAACGAGTCGGCCTATCGTTCAATCACATTGAGCTGGTTCCGACATTCTTTTCTCTCCGAGCTGTTCAATTTATTATCACAAAGTGATTACAAGGTTGTCATAACAACAGACCACGGTTCGATACGTGCATCAAAACCTATCAAGATTATCGGAGACCGCAACACCAACACCAACCTTCGCTACAAGTTAGGCAAGAACTTGAGCTACAACTCAAAGGAAGTGTTCGTCATCAAGGAACCGCTCAAGGCGCAATTACCAGCACCAAACCTGAGCACATCATACGTGTTTGCCACTGGTGACACATTTTTTGCCTACCCCAACAATTACAACTATTATGTGTCATATTACAAAGACACATTCCAGCACGGTGGCATTTCAATGGAAGAGATGATAATACCACTCATAACACTGACACAACGAAAGAGATAAAACGAAACATATGGAAATTAAGATTGATTCATTAGTAAACATCCATGAGGCTGCGAAGCAGTTTATCAATAACATGGGTGAGTCGTCCGTCTTTGCGTTCTATGGCAAAATGGGCGCGGGTAAGACCACATTTATCAAGGCTGTCTGCGAATGCCTTGGTGTAGAGGATGTAATAACATCGCCTACATTCGCTATCGTGAATGAATATCGTTCAGAGACAAACGGAGAACTGATATATCATTTCGACTTCTATCGCATAAAAAAGCTAGACGAAGTTTACGACATGGGGTATGAAGATTATTTCTACAGTGGCGCACTCTGTTTTCTGGAGTGGCCAGAGCTGATAGAAGACCTATTGCCCGAAGATGCTGTCAAAGTAAGTATCACTGAGCAGGAAGATGGAAGCAGGAAAATAGAATTTTAATATAAAAAGAGGGATTGTCAATCAATTGACAATCCCTCTTTTATGTTTACACACCATCTGTGATTACAGCAATGCCTGGAATTTCTCTTCAATCTTGGTTTTGCTAGCCGCACCGACAAACTTGTCTGCCAACTCGCCACCTTTGAAAAACAATATTGTAGGAATATTACGAATACCAAACTTCATTGCCAGTTCGTCATTCTCCTCAACATCGCATTTGCCCACTACTATCTTGCCATCATATTCACCGGCAAGTTCTGCGATAATAGGTGCTATCGAACGGCATGGTCCGCACCATGTTGCCCAAAAATCTACTACCAATGGCAATTCGCCATTCTTATAACTCTCAAAATTTTCGTTTGTAATCTGAACTTCCATAGTCTTTATTTTTATTGATGATAATTTTATGCAAAAGTAATAAATTAATTATTTGGGGGCAAACATTATGCCACATTTATTATTGTAACATCATTCCATCAATTGACATGGTAAGACATCTTGGGATTGGAATCAATATACGCCACAAGATCAGGCTTCAAGTTTACGCTCCTGCTCGTAGAGCGCAGCATAACTTGGGTTTGGCTTCCGACATCACGTATTTGAAAATACAGTTGCGTACTGCCAGGGCTGTCACATATCATTGTAGAAATGTCATTGACCATACTCTCGTCTATGGCGTCACTGTCCACTATGATGGTAAACTTCTCTATACGCTTGGCCTTAACAGTCTGCAAATACTGGATATCAGAAACGATAAAGTCAAAATAGTTGCTGTCACGATATTTTTGCGAACATTTAGCAGTGATGAACACGGTGCATCCATCAACGAGCATGCCCCGCCATTTTCCCCATTCCTCACCAAAGAACGCAAGTTCGCCAGATCCTTCAAAATCTTCTATTGTAACAAATCCACACGGCTTGCCCGTTTTTGTGAACTTAGACTTAGTGGCTGTGACGATACCGCCGATTGTTATCTCCTCTTTATTGGCAAGCAACGCCTTATCGTCCAACTCCGAACAATGCGTATTGCACATGGAGTTGAGTATAATACCGAATTCATCCAGCGGATGGGCAGACAGATAGATACCCACCAAATCACGCTCCTTGTTCAACTTTTCGATGTTACTCCACGACTCTGCATCTGGAACTGGCGGTGTGAAAATTTCTACAGCATCGGAAGCGCCAAACAGTGAGTTCTGGGCTTGCTGCTGCTCTGTCTGATACAACTGACCATAACGCACAAGAGTATCAAGGAATGCCTCACCCTTCTGATTCTGTTCAAAATAACTTTCGCGTTTTATACCGAAACTATCAAATCCGCCACTGAGAGTCAAACTTTCAAATCCCTTACGATTGACAGAACTCAGATTTACACGCTGTGCCAAATCGAATATATCCTTATAAGGACCGTTCTGCTCACGCTCATCAATTATTGCCTGAGCTGCGCCGTCACCCATGCCCTTGATGGCGGCAAGTCCGAAACGAATGGCCCCATGACTATTCACGCTGAATTTCTGGCGACTTTCATTCACATCCGGACCAAGACATTCTATGCCCATCGCTTTGCACTCGTCCATCAACTTGGTGATTTCTGTAATATTGGCAAGATTTCGACTCATCACGGCTGCCATATATTCTGCAGGATAATGCGCCTTGAGGTACGCCGTCTGGAATGCCACCCACGAATAACACGTAGCGTGACTTTTGTTGAATGCATAAGAGGCGAACTTCTTCCAGTCTTCCCAAATCTTGTTGAGCACGGCATGTGGATGACCGTTCTTCTCACCACCATCATAGAACAGTTTCTCCAATTTGTTCATCTGGTCTATCTTCTTCTTGCCCATCGCCTTACGCAACGTATCACTTTGTCCACGGGTAAATCCCGCAAGCTGACGTGACAAGAGCATCACTTGCTCCTGATACACTGTTATGCCATAAGTATCTTTCAGATATTTCTCCATGCAGGGAATATCATACTTAATCTTCGCAGGGTCTTTCTTGCGGGCAATAAATTCGGGGATATAGTCCATTGG
>OBMA010002264.1_pt1 | contig 11281 bp, 9 predicted proteins | sample 1539141 | NCBI WGS metagenome assembly OBMA01 (sample SAMEA3991484, study PRJEB22521) | metagenome | biome: anthropogenic terrestrial biome; feature: sewage plant; material: raw primary sludge | place: Sweden | collected 2012-09-26 | reverse complement strand
CTTGAAGTTTTTTGTCAATATAAAGATAATTCCATAGTATTACAGCATTTTGTATTGATGTTAGCTTTTCTATATCTCCATTTAGCAGATATTCAAACTCTTGTTTGTGTAAATCAAAATAAATACTTTATTTATAGTATTATTTATAAATTTATCTAATTTAATCATAAAATACTATTTATTAAGTATTAATATTGACAATGATTTATTAATATCTTATAATACTTGAAATAAAGTATTAAAGAAGATAATATGGCTAGAAAAATTAAAATAACTCCTTATCCAGATAATAATGAAATAGAATTAAGTTCTGAATATATAGGTAAATTTGTTAGAGCAAAAAGAACATCTTCAGGTTTAACTTCACATCAAACAGCACTATTATGTAATGTCCCTATTGATGTTATTACAAAATTAGAAAATAGTAGTGGTGGAGTTACACTTGATAGTTTTTTAAAAGTAATAAATGGCCTTAGTATAAATATCAAATTTGAAGAAGATAACAAATGACACATAATATAAATATATTTTGTAATAGGGATTATGTTGGATTTATAGAAATTGATTTAGAATCAAATAATGCTAAATTAAATTATGATGATAATTGGAAACAAATAGGATTTGAATTATCTCCGCACCTTAAATTCAATAGTGATATAAACTTAACTAGTGTAAAGAAATTTATATCAAATCTTTTACCAGAAGGAAAAGGTTTAGAGTTTATAAGTAGCTTTTTTCAAATCTCAAAAGCAAATCAATTTGCATTAATTGAAGCAATAGGAGCTGAAACAGCAGGCGCAATTACATTTTGTTCAAATAAGAATATAACTACAAGTTTTAAAGAAATAAGTAATGATGAATTAACTCAAAGAATAAAAAATAGAGGTACAATTAATATTACTATTTGGGATAAAAAACCAAGACTTAGCCTGGCAGGAGTTCAAGATAAATTACCCTTAGTTGTTTTAGATGATGGTAGATATGGAATAGGAGAAGGCAAAATTGCTTCAACTCATATACTAAAGTTTGAAAAAGGTAAAAATATTAATTTAGTTCTAAATGAATATTTTTGTATGAAATTAGCTAAAGCTTGTGGACTCAATTCTGCAGAAGTTGAAATAAAAAAGTTCGATACTCAAAATGTTTTATTTGTAAAAAGATTTGATAGAGAACTTTTAATGAATAAAGATGGTTCATTTGAAGTTTTGAAAAACCATATAATAGATGGTTGCCAACTTTTAGATCTTGATGTAAGTATGAAATATGAAAAAACTTATGCTGATTTTAGAGGTGAAGCAAATTTTAAAAACTTATTTGAATCTTCAAAATTATCAACAAACAAAATCTTAACCAAATTAAATTTTCTTAGATGGACACTTTTTAATTTATGTATAAATAATTATGATGCTCATGCTAAAAACATATCATTCTTTGTAAACAAAAAAGGATTAAAATTAACACCATTTTATGATTTAGTAAATATTGCTATATACCCAGATATTCAAAATGAATTTGCAATGGGATTTGGAGATGAATTTGATGCAAATAAAATAGGTACATTTGATCTAGTAGGATTTTGTGTACATACAGATATGCAGCCTAGATTAGTAAAAAATGAATTGATACATTTAATAAAAAATATTCATAATAATATTAAAAAAATTAAGGACGATTTGTTAAGTTCTTGTAATACACAAGAGATAGAGTTTTTAAACTCTTTGGAAAACAATATTTTAAAAACTTCTGAGAAATATAAAGACATGATTCAATCTTTAGTAGAAGATTATAAAGAATATAAAAATGAATATTGATTGTTGAAAGATTTAATTCTTTCAGTCTTATATTAGATTCTTCTTTTACTGTAATATTCCCAGCCATATTTATCTCCTATTATCTATTTTTTTCATTTTCATCTAATAAATAGTGCATATATTTTCTGCACCATTGACGACTATTTTCAGTTAAATCAGCTTCAATACGAGATCTAATCGGATTATTTACCGCATGGTAATAGCCAGTTATTGACGGATTTATATTATCAAGATAATATAAAACACCTTCATAATATCTATAGCAATTAAAGCCATTAAAACTATTATCGTAAGCAGAACCAGTTACAATTAACAACCCATTACCATTGATAAAGTGTTTTATCACTTACACCCAAATCTTTAGATATTGCATGTGTCGACTTCTCACTATTGAGTGCTAGTTGTATAGCTGAGTTTTTAAACTCTTGGGTGTAACTACTTCCTCTTCCTGCCATTTTTATTTCCTCTTATTGTTCTACAGAATTTTATCATTTCTGTGTCCTAATAAGTGTAGCCAGATCAATAAAAAGAAAAAAGAATTAATTTAAAGTATTTTTACACTATCTATAAAAGATTAAAATATATTAATTTTTATTATTAATTTTACTACAACTTTAGTATTTATAAGAGATAATAAGCACCATAAAATCAAAAGGAATATATATTGAGCATATCAGCATTAATATGGAGTACAGCAGACCTTCTTCGAGGTGATTATAAACAATCAGACTATGGAAAAATAATCCTACCTTTTACACTTCTACGAAGGCTAGAGTGTGTACTTGAACCAACAAGAGATGATGTACTAAAAGAATACGAAGCTAGAAAAGATTTAGGAATTCCATTAGAGCAATTCTTAGTTAGAAAATCAAACAACAGTTTTTACAATACTTCAAACTTCACTTTATCAAAATTAATGGCTGATTCAAACAACTTAAGAGATAACCTTGAAAGCTATATAAACGCTTTTAGTGCAAATGCAAGAGAAATATTTGAAAAGTATGATTTTAATGTTCAAATTGATAAGCTAAATGATAATAACCTTTTATACTTAATAGTTGAAAAATTCTCAAGCTTTGATTTAACTCCAAAACATGTATCAAATCATCAAATGGGTTTAATGTTTGAAGAACTTATTAGAAAGTTTGCAGAACAATCAAATGAAACAGCAGGGGAACACTTTACCCCAAGAGATATTGTAAGACTTACTACTTCTTTACTATTTACACTTGATGATGAAGCACTTACAAAAAGTGCAGTTGTAAGAAGTCTATACGACCCTACAGCAGGTACGGGAGGATTCTTATCAAGTGGTAGTGAATATATCCATGAAATCAATCCTAATGCATCTTTAGCAACATTTGGACAAGAACTTAATCCAGAGTCTTATGCTATTTGTAAAGCTGATATGATGATAAAAGGGCAACCTGTTGAAAATATCAAACTAGGTAATACTCTTAGTGATGACCAATTAGCAAATAAAAAATTTGACTATATGTTATCAAACCCACCATTTGGTGTTGAATGGAAGAAAGTTCAAAAACAAGTAACTGATGAACATAAAACTCAAGGCTTTAATGGTAGATTTGGAGCAGGACTTCCAAGAGTAAGTGATGGTTCACTTCTATTCTTACTTCACCTTATCTCAAAAATGACACCTAAAAAAGATGGTGGAAGTAGAATTGGTATTATTTTAAATGGTTCACCTTTATTTACAGGTGGTGCTGGAAGTGGTGAGAGTGAAATAAGAAGATATGTTTTAGAAAATGATTTACTTGAAGCCATTATTGCAATGCCTACGGATATGTTTTTTAATACTGGAATTTCTACTTATATATGGATACTATCAAACCATAAAGAAGAACATCGAAAAAATAAAGTACAACTAATCAATGCTTCTTCTATGGGTGAAAGTATGAGAAAGAGTCTTGGAAGTAAAAGAAAACAACTAAGCCATATTCAAATTGATGAGATTGTAAGAACTTATGGGGATTTTATAAGCTCAAAAGAATCAAAACTATTTGATACAACAGACTTTGGATATAGAAGAATCACAGTTGAGCGACCACTACAACTAAGCTTTTATCCAAAAGATGAAATTAGATTAGAAGCTCTAAAAGCTGATAGTGCCTTTATCAAATTAGAAGATATTGGAAATAAGATACTAGAAGCTTTACAAAACTTTAGTGATGAAAAAGTACTAAATAGAGATAAGTTTAATAAAGAACTATTAGATAAATTAGATGCATCTTCAATCAAACTAACAGCAATACATCTTAAACTATTACAAAAACACCTATCAGAACATGATGATGAAGCAGAGCTTTGTAAAGATGCCAAAGGTAAACTAGAAGCAAATTCAGATTTAAGAGATTATGAAAATATACCTTTAAATCAAGATATAAAAGAATACTTCCAAAAAGAAGTAATTCCTCATGTACCACTAGCTTGGATTGATACTAAGAAAAAAGATGAAAAAGATGGAAAGATTGGTATTGTAGGATATGAAATTCCATTTAATAGACACTTTTACGAATATGTACCACCAAGAGATTTAAAAGAGATAGATACAGAACTTGAGATTCTAACAAAAGAGATAATGGAGATGCTTCATGAAGTATAAGAAGTATCCTAGTTATAAGGATAGTGGTGTTGAGTGGTTGGGTGAGATTCCTACTGAATGGATTAATAGTAAATTAAAATATCATGCATTTATATATAATGGTAATAGTATTAGTGATAATGAAAAGTCTGCATATGAAAATTTAGATAAAGAAACTTCAATTCCTTATGTTTCAACAAAAGACATAGATTCTAATTTCTTAACAATAAATTATGATAATGGAATGAGAGTTTCAAATGACGATAAATTTAAAAGAGCTAAAAAAGGAAGTACTTTAATTTGTATAGAAGGTGGAAGTGCAGGTAAAAAATTAACTAATTTAAATAAAGATGTTTGTTTTGTAAATAAGTTAGCTTGTATTGATAGTTATAATAAATTAGATAATAGATATGCTTATTATATAACACAAAGTAGTATATTTAAGTATTCATTTAATTTAGCCACAACGGGACTTATTCCAGGTGTTTCTATTAATCAATTAAAAGATTTTGAGATAATAAGACCACCTTTTAAAGAACAACAACAAATAGCAAAATTCTTAGACAATGCTACACAAAAGATGGATACTCTTATACAAAAACAAGAAAATCTTATAAAACTACTAAAAGAGAAACGACAAGCAGTAATTTCTCATGCAGTTACACGAGGACTTAATCCTGATGTGAAATTTAAAGATAGTGGTGTTGAGTGGTTGGGGGATGTGCCTGAGCATTGGGGAATTACGCCACTAAGATATATCGGAAGATTTCAAAATGGCATTAGTAAAGGTGCCGAATATTTTGGTTCGGGTTTTCCTTTTATAAATTATGGAGATATCTATAAAAATGCAATATTACCATTTAAAGCAAATGGCTTGGCTAAATCAACTAAAGAAGATCAAAATATTTACTCTGTAAAAAAAGGAGATGTATTTTTTACAAGAACATCTGAAACTATAAATGATATTGGTATGGCTTCAACATGTTTACAAACTATAGAGAATGCTACTTTTTCTGGATTTACAATAAGATTCCGTCAGTTAAAATTTACTCTAAATGAACAGTTCTCTAAATATTATTTTAGGACAGGTCACTCTCAATCTTTTTTTGAAGAACAACTAAATTTAGTAACAAGAGCTTCTTTAGGTCAAGATATATTGAAACAACTACCAGTACTTGTTCCTACATTACAAGAACAACAAGAAATAGCTACTTATCTGGATGATAAAACAAAAAAAATAGACAAGCTTATAAAAAAAGCCATAAAATCAATAAAACTACTAAAAGAAAAAAGAACAGCCCTTATAAGTGCAGCGGTTACAGGTAAAATTGATGTTAGGGAGCTAGTATAAATATGATAAAAATTGATACTTTGGAAGATATTTTAGCTCTTAAAGAAGATTCTGATGTGGAATTTAAAAAAGCTTTAGGTAAAGATGGTAAAGGAAAACTACCTGATGATTTTTTTGGAACATATTCTGCGATGGCAAATAGCTATGGAGGAAATGTTTTCTTGGGTATTGAAGAAACTTCTAATGGTATTAAACCATCTGGAATAAAAGAGCCTGAAAGTATTAAAAAAGAGCTATTTGATACATTAAATAATAAGCAGCGAATAAATCTTAATATATTAGCAGATGAGCATATCAATATTTTAAACTTCGATGATTTTTATATAATCCATATTCATATCCCTCAAGCTACAAGAACACAAAAACCAATTTACAAAGGTCAAAATCCGCTTCAAGGTACATATATTAGACAGTATGAAGGTGATTATAAATGTGATGAAATTACTGTAAATAGAATGCTTGCTGAAAGAGTTGAAGATAGTAGAGATTCAAAGGTACTTAAAAATTTTGGATTTGATGATATTGATCTTTCTTCTTTTTATGCATATAGAAATATTTTTAAATCACATAAACCTGATGATGCTAGAAATGCACTAAATGATATAGAATTTTTAAAAAATATTGGTGGATATAAAACAGATAGAGAAACAGGTGTTACAGGACTTACTATCGCTGGAGTTTTAATGTTTGGGAAATCAATCTCTATTGAAGATGCTTTACCAAACTATAATCTTGATTACCAAGAAAGACCAAGAGCTGTAACTGAACAAAGATGGATAGATAGAGTTACAGTAGATGGTTCTTGGAGTGGTAATGTATTTGATTTTTACAGAATTGTAATTAATAAACTATTTGCAAATATAAAAGTTCCATTTAAACTTGAAGGTGATAAAAGAAAAGATGATACACCTGTTCATCATGCTATTAGAGAAGCATTAATAAATACTTTAGTTCATGCTGATTTTACAGATAGATTGTCTGTATTAATAGTAAAAAGACCTGATATGTTTGGATTTAGAAATCCTGGAAATATGAGAATACCTATTGAAGTAGCCATCAAAGGTGGTGAAAGTGATTGTAGAAATAGAAACTTACAAAAAATGTTTATGCTAATAGGATATAGTGAAAGAGCAGGTTCTGGAATACCGAATATTTTTAATGGATGGAGCAGCCAAAATTGGGCTAAACCTTTGCTATATGAAAAAACAAATCCAAATCAAACATTACTTGAATTACGAATGTTAAATTTATTGGATAGTGAAATAATAGATGAGTTAAAAGTTATATATGGAAGTAAATTTGATTCATTAAGTAAAGATGAAATAGCTATTTTAGCTACTGCGTATATGGAAGAGGGAACAAATCATAAAAGAATTACAGAAATTTTGGAACACCATCCTTCTGATATATCAAATATTTTAAAAAAGATGGTAAATGAGAAAATTTTAGATTCTAGTGGAACAGGTAGGGGTACTATTTATCTAACTAGGGGGATTAATGAAGAACCTAGGGGGATTAGTAATCAACCTAGGGGGATTAATGAGATAACAAATAGTGAAAATATTTTTTATTTAATTGATGAAATACCAACTGAAATAAAAGAAAAAATAGATTTAATAGTTGAAAAAATGGGATCTAAACAGAGAGTTAAAAAAGAGATTATGCAAAATATAATTGTAGATATTTGCTCTTTAGGATATTTTTCACAAGAACTTTTAGCTAGGGTGATTAATAGAAGTAAAGATACTATAAAAGAACATTTAACAGAATTATCAAACAATAAAAAATTAATAAAACTTTATGAAGTATCAAATCATCCAAAGCAAGCATACCATAAGAATTTTCAGGATAAGTAAATATAGGAGCAAGTAGTGAGCATACACGACAAACACAAAGAAAATAAATTCGAAACAGAAATAGTAGAGTATCTAAGCTCTACTTCATGGATTGAAGGAACTAGCCAAGGCTATGATAAAGAGTTAGCTTTATATCCTGATGATTTATTAACATTCATCAAAAATACACAGCCTCAAGCCTATGAGAAGATGGCAAAAAGAGAAGGTGCTAAAGTTGATGATGTTCTTTGTAAGTTTGTTGCAAGTGAACTTGATAAGAAAGGTTCTTTATATTACTTTAGACATGATTTAAAATATATTGGTTCAAAGTTTAAATTATGCCAGTTTAAACCAGAACTTGAAAATGAAGAACTACAAGAAAAATATGAAGCTAATATCTTAAGAGTTGTAAGACAAGTATATTATTCAAAAGATAATCAAAAAAGCATTGATATAGTTCTATTTCTAAATGGAATTCCAGTATCAACAATAGAACTTAAAACAGATTTTACTCAAAATATTCAAGATGCAATAATCCAATATAAAAAAGATAGACTCCCAAAAGGTGAACCACTTTTAGAGTTTAAAAAAAGATGTTTAGTTCACTTTGCTCTTAGTACTGATGAAGTGTATATGACTACAAAACTAGCAGGAAATAAAACATTCTTCTTACCATTTAATAAAGGCAAAAATGATGGAAGTGCAGGAAACCCAGCAAATGAAAAAGGATATGCAACTTCATATCTTTGGGAAGAGGTACTTCAAAAAGATTCATTACTGAATATCTTATCAAGATATATTCATCTTGAGGTAAAAGATAAAGAAGATCATACAGGTAGAAAATATACTACTGAAACATTGATATTCCCAAGATACCATCAATTAGATGTTGTTAAAAAACTTCTAGCTGATACTAAAGAAAAAGGTGCAGGACATAATTACCTTATTCAACATAGTGCAGGCTCAGGAAAATCAAACTCAATTGCATGGTTAGCACATCAACTTTCATCTTTACATGATAATGATGCAAAAGCTATTTTTAACTCAACTATTGTAATTACAGATAGAACAGTATTAGATAGCCAACTTCAAGAAACAATCTCAAGCTTTGAGCATAAAAGTGGTGTTGTGGTTGGAATCAGTAGAGAAGGTTCAAACGAATCAAAATCTACACAATTAGCAGATGCCCTAGAACGTGGTGCAAAAATTATAATTACTACAATTCAAACTTTCCCTTTTATTCTTGAGGCTATCCAAAAAAGAACAACTTTACGAGAAAACAAATATGCAATTATTGCAGATGAAGCTCACTCTTCACAATCAGGTGGAACAGCAAAAAAACTAAAAGAAGTTTTAAGCTCACAACAAATAGAAGAAGGTGTTGAATTAAGTGTTGAAGATATAATAATAGCTCAACTTGAAGCTAAAGCAAATAATAAAAACCTAAGTTTCTACGCATTTACAGCCACTCCAAAGCCCAAAACACTAGAAATGTTTGGAATCCTACCAGATCCTTCAAAAGTTCCTAGCAAAGAGAATAAACCACAAGCATTTCATCACTATAGTATGAAACAAGCAATAGAAGAAGGTTTTATTCTAGATGTACTAAAAGGTTATACAACTTATAAATTGTTTTATGAATTAGAACATAAAGATAAATCAAAAGATACGCAAGTAGAAAGTAAGAAAGCAAAAAGAAAAATATCAAAATGGCTTACACTACATCCTTATAATATTGCTCAAAAAGTTGAAGTTATAGTAGAACACTTTATAACTCATATTTCACACCTACTAGACCATCAAGCAAAAGCTATGGTTGTAACTTCAAGTAGACAAAGTGCTGTTAGATACAAAATTGCATTTGATGAATATATAAAAGCAAATGATGTAGATAATATGCAAGTAATGGTGGCATTCTCAGGAAAAGTTGAAGATGATATAGAAGGTGATAAAAAAGAGTACACAGAAACTAATCTAAACCCAAATCTAAAGGGTCGTGATATGCGAAAAGTATTTGATACAAATGAGTATCAAGTTATGCTTGTAGCAAATAAGTTTCAAACAGGCTTTGATCAACCAAAATTATGTGCTATGTATGTGGACAAGAAACTAGGTGGTGTTGATTGTGTTCAAACTTTATCAAGATTAAATAGAACTTATGCAGGAAAAGAACATACTTTTATTTTAGATTTTGTAAATGAAATTGAAGATATTAAAGAAGCATTTGAACCATACTATACAACAAGTGAAATAGATGATATTACAGACCCAAATATTGTATATGAAATTCAAGCTAAATTAGAAGGTAATGGAATCTTCACAGATGATGACATTGAACTTTATGCAAAAGCTTTCTTTGACCCAAAAGGAACACAAGCTTTAATGAGCAGTGCTTTAAAGCCATCTATTGATAGATATAAAGGTAAATATAAAGAAGCCTTAGTTTCAATCAAAAAAATCAAAGAAGATTTAGAAATTGCAAAACAAAATAAGAATGAAAAATTGGTACATAATCTAGAAATAGATTTAAAAGAAGCAAATGAATCAAAAAGTGCATTAGAGATTTTTAAAGCAGATATGGTTAAGTTTGTAAGAATGTATGAATTCTTATCACAAATAGTTGATTATGATGAAGAATTAGAAAAGCTATGTGCTTTTACAAAAGGACTTATTCCAAATCTTAAAACTGTAAATACTTCTGATGATGTTGATATATCATTAGTGGAGCTTGCAAGATACCAACTTCATAAACAAAATGAACAATCTATTGCTTTAAAAGGTGGAGAAGAATTAAAAGGTATAACAGCTGTGGGAAGTGCAACTCCAAAAGATCCTGAAAAAGTATTTTTAACTCAAGTTGTAGAAGCTATGAATAATCTGTTTGGTGGTAATTTTACTGATGATGATGTTCTAAACTATGCTAGAACAATATCAAATAAGGTAAAAGAAGACACAGTAGTAATCGAACAAATCACAAATAATACAAAAGAACAAGCAATGCTTGGTGGATTTGCAAATAGAATGAATGATGCTGTAATTGATAGTTTAGATATACACCAGAACTTGGCTACACAAGTACTAAGTGAAGAAAGAATTAGAAAAGGCTTTGCAAATATTGTTTATGATTTTTTGATTAAAGAAATGAATATAGAAAATATTAGTAGAGTTTAAAATGGATAAAAGAGTATAAATAAATGAAAAATAGAGGAAGAATCCAATCTCAAGGTGAAAAAATAGAAAAATCTGAAAGTTGGTCAAAAGGTACTCCTTTAACTATAATTGAGGGGAAAATTAACTTATCTAATTTAAAAGCTAAACATTCAAAAAATATTTTGGATGAAAAAATGAATGCATTTGATAAACTTGAGAAGTTTATGGATAATTCAAATAAACAAGGTGGGATAAATGGACCTATATCAAAGAAACTTTAGAAGACTTAGCTAAATGATTTAACAAATTAAAGCAATTTAAACGAACGTTATAGCACATCACTAACTAATTAATTATAGTTACCTTTTATATATACAATATGTGTACAGAAAAATTAAATATATACCTTTTTATAGCTTTTGTTGAAAAAGAGTCATTTGAATTGTATAATTAAATAAAAATCAAGGAATAAAATTAAATTTGGAACTCTTTCTAAATGAAACTTAGAAGAAGTTCCAAAACCTACAGATTC
>OBMA010002263.1_pt1 | contig 11285 bp, 9 predicted proteins | sample 1539141 | NCBI WGS metagenome assembly OBMA01 (sample SAMEA3991484, study PRJEB22521) | metagenome | biome: anthropogenic terrestrial biome; feature: sewage plant; material: raw primary sludge | place: Sweden | collected 2012-09-26 | reverse complement strand
TAAGATAAATTTAACTATTCTGTGTCCGTAATATAAAATCCTAACTTTCACAAATAAGATTAAGATAAAACACCTGAAATACCATCTTTTTTTTCCAACTCTTTTTTCCTCAGCTTGATAAAGTCTGTTGGACGAATCTTGTTAATTTCAAAAAAAAGATCAGAAAAATTTTGCCGAGAGGCAATTCCTGATTTTTCAGCCAAAGCCTCTACGGTAAGTTTTAGGTATTCTTTATCGTTATAAAGTTTTTGCGTGATGTAATTAATTCTGAGTTCGGATAAGTATTTATTGTAATTAATGTTTCTTTTCTCACTAATTACTTGTGACAGATAATTGGAATTGGTATCAAATTTTTTTGCCAATTTGTTTAATGTCAAACCTTTTTCGGTAAACTCTAATTTCTTCTCAAATCTTTCTAATTTCTTTAAAACATCATTAAAAGTCTTTTCTTTAAGGCTGGATTTTGCTGAAAGTATAATTTCCATTTTCTGAACAGGTACAATGGAAACACTTTGCATCAACCTTTGTTCTAATTCCCCATATTTTTTTTGAATGTTTTTTTCTTTTTTATAATAACTATAAAGCAAAAATGCTAAAACCAAAGCAAGAATAACAATCAATAAAGTAAATAAAACACCCCAATGTTTTTGTTTCTCTAAATTATTCTTTGCATCCAATAATTGTTGGGTATCGTATTCTTTATGAATTTTAGAAGACAGTTCATTGAAGTCTTTTGAAATAATGCTGTCTGCCTTCAAAAGACTATTGGTGTAGTACAGCTCTTTTTTGGTGTCATTCGTTAGTTTTGAATCTTTAATCAAAATTTCATAGTTTTCTCTTAACTCCGGAAGTATAAAATTATTTTTTTGGAAAATGGAATCTACTTTTGTAAAATAATTTGTTGCTTCTTTTTGCTGGTTTAGTGCTGAATAAGATTTGCCCAGATAAAAAAAACTTACTGATTCCCATGCAAAATCTTTATTGTTTTTTATTTCGGGAAGCGCTTTCTTTAATAGGTTGATTGATTCCTGATACAATTTGTTGTGATAATAAACAATACCTTTACATTTTTGGAAATAAGCGTGTTCCAAAGAAAATTCTTTTGAGCCATATGTTTTAGATAATCCGACTTTAATAAGTGAATCGGCAGTTTTATAGTTTCCTAAATTTCTATAACATACAATTGCCTGATGAAGGCTATTATAATATCCTTTTTTATTATTAAAAATTAAATTAGGGTGAAGCGTTTTATCATTGGAAAGTGGTTCAAAATAAGAAATACATTTTTTGAAATTCTCTAATGCTTCCTGATAATAACCGAGGTAACTTTTAACAACGCCAATGTGATATAATATTGTATGCTGTTGAAATTCATCATTTGTTTCTTTTGCTATATCAAAGGCCTTTAGATAATCATCTAATGCGGTTTTATAGTTTCTGTTGTAGAAATAGTTAAGAGTGCCTCTCATCATATATGAGGTAATTCTCTTTTCATCGTTATTTGATTGTTTGGCAGATACAATTGCACTATCGGCATATTTTAATTTTACTGGTGCATCTGCATTATAATACCCTGCATCAAAATAACCTTGTGCCAAATGCGTATAATCTTTTTCTCTTTTCGCCTTGTCTATATAATGCTTAATAAATGGAAGTGCTCTCTCGTCATTCTCTTCAAGGTCGCCATATTTTGCACGGAGTTCAATAAAGGATTGGGCAAAAAAGAAACCGCTATTGGCAACAAAAACCAATAAAAAAAATGACAATATGATTTTTTTTAGTTGCAAAACAGTAAATTTTAACACAAATTTTCCCAAAAATAAGCAAAAAATATCAAATTTTATTACAGAAAATCCTTATAGAGTAAAGAATTGTAAAAAAGAATTATATATGTTTTTATATCAAAGATTTATAGTGGTAAAAACATTGTCCTAATTCACTAATTAGGACGTCCTAATTAGTGAATTGCGACTACAAAGTGTTGTAAGGATACAAGAGGTACAATAATTTCGTAAACAGAATTCTAAAAAACCCCAGCGCTGGGATAAACCCAATTTAACTCCAATAAAAAATAAGGAAATGAAAAAGTTTATCCTGACAGCATTTTTATTTGCTGCAATTTTATCTGCAATTGGTTGTAGGCAGGTAGATGAATTAAACGAAAGTATAACACCCAAAAGCGAAACCGCAAAAGTAATGAAAAATACTGAAGTTACATCTACTACAAAAATAAATGACAGTATTGCCACAACTCAAACTTTAGAAGAAAAAGACCCACCTGTGAAAGGACCAATAAAATGGTAATCTTTCTGTTATAATGTAACATAAGGAACTGTCTTATTTAAAAAATAGAATTATGATTATTAAACTTGAAAAATTGCTAATTCGTTTAGTCTTAGTATTTTGTTCTTGGCCTTTTTTACACGCACAAAACGTAAGTGTTATAGCCTCTGATGGAGATAAAAAAAATGATACTATCGGTTTGAAAACGAAAGAAATTCAGGAAGTACTCATTAAATCTCAAAAGAAAAAGCAGTTTACCGACCATGCCAATTATACTTTCGACAAAGATGCATTGGAAAAAGCACGACATTCTAAAGATTTATTAACCACGCTTCCGGAACTACAACTTGATCCTATTTCAAATACTGTAACGAGTATAAAAGGAGCTAAAATACTGTTTCTTATTAATGGAATAGAAGCATCAGATAATCAAATCAAAAGTATTGCCCCCATAAATGTTGTGCGAGTAGAATACTTTGACATTCCACCAGCAAGATATGCCCAACGTGCAGAAACTGTAGTTAATATTATTACAAGAAACCCTGAAGTGGGCTACTCTTATGGTGCAGATGTTACTTCTGCATTAACAACAGGTTTTGTTAATGGTTCTGCTTATGCAGGATACACGAAAGGAAAAAATGATTTTGGTTTGGAATATTCAATTAATTTAAGGGATTATGACAACCGACAATATAGCAAAATCTATGATTACGATTTGAATGGGACTCATTACCGTTCCGATATGCATGGCAAAGACCATTTTGGCTATACCGACCAAAATATTGCTGTGAGATATGCAAATGTAGATGCAGGAAATTATACTTTTCAGGCAAAATTCAGCATTAATCCAATGAATTATTTTTCCAAAGGAAATACTGGAAGTGTTCTTCAGCAAGGGAATTTAAGTCAAAATGATGCCTCGGTAAGCAACAGCAATCAAGGTTATACCAACCCAACTTTAGACCTTTATTATTCCAAAAATATTGGCAAAAAGGATGAGTTGAGTCTGAACTTTATCGGTTCACATTACACTACAAATTCCTCACAATTTGATCACGAATGGAATATTGCGGACAATACCGATGTCTTCATTAACGATATGAATCTGCATGCGAAACAGACGGGAATAGTAGGCGAAATTGCACATGTCCATAGTTTTGGAAAAGGAAAATTGAGTTTGGGTTATAGGATTTCAAACACTGCAATTTCTAATGATTTGGTTAATTTGCTCGGTGCTTCGCACTACGATGTGAATTACCTAGAACAATACCTTTACACCGAATATACGGGGAAATGGAATAAATTTGGCTATCGTGTAGGAGTTGGCCTTACTAACATCCATAATAAAAGTGCGGAAACCACACAAAACGATTGGGCTCCGACTCCAAAACTTGTACTGAGTTATGATTTGGCGAAGAATCAAAGTTTAAGATTTTCGAGCAGTTACAAATCTCAAAGTCCTTCGAGTGATATGTTGAGTCCAAACATCACGCTTTCTGTTCCAAATATTGTTTCAACTGGAAATCCTTATCTGAAACCAATGCATTTATTTCGGAACAACTTGAAATATTCTTTTAGCAATGATTATTTTGATCTGAACACTTTAGTTTTCGCAAGCTTTTTTCAAAATTATTTAATGCAGAGTTACTCATTTAGAAATGATTTGCAGAAATACGCCTTATCTTATGATAATGCAACATACAAAGAATTCGGGATTGAGATTTCAGGTTCTTACAAACCGTTTAAAAATAATTTATTGGTATTGAAATTAAATTTAGAACCAACCACAATGAAGATAAAATATAAAGACGGCAGGTCTTTTAAATATGATTTTATTAATAATTCCTTCGACATAAGTTCGGAATACAAAAATTTCTCAATCTATTACCAGTTTACAATTCCAGTTTATAGCTTGGATGGGGCATTTATCAGTACGAATGAGAATGCCAACCATCTTTTTGTGGGCTATCAATTCAACAATTTTAAGTTTTCTGCGGGAATGTATTGGATGGGGATGCCGTCTGAATATAAAATGAAATCAATACCTAAAAGTTTAGTAAATTATGAGGGAACGACACAAATATTTAGCAATAAAAATATGTTCGTACTGGGTTTGAGTTATGATTTATCTTCGGGTAAGAAACTGCAAATCCAGAAGAAGCTGGATAACTCTACCGCTCCGGCAGCAACTTTTTAAATGATTTTCACATATTCTTGTAGTGGCCAATACAATCAATATGTTTAAATATAGCTTTCTTTAAAGCAAAAACTGAATTTCAAACTTTCCAAAAAAAAATTAAAATGGAAAAGAAAAATCAAAACCAAAAATTCTTAGAGTTAGTAAGTAAAATGGAAACTCTTCAGGAAAACGAGAAAGGTAAACTAAAAGGAGGGTTTACATCACTAAGTGGTTTAGTTGCTGAAGCGGCTCCTTTAATGAACAACTGCAAAAATTCATGTCCAAAAGGATGTGTTTCTGCAGAAGCCTAACTGAAAATTTATATGGCTGGTTTTTAAACCAGTCATATTTTCAAACACCAAATTAACAAAAGAGATGAAAAACAGTAATTTTAACAGTAATTTTTTTTATAATGGTCATCAGATTTGGTATAATTCCTTGAGTAATGAATTTTTAGTATTGAATAATTTTTTAAATGAACTATTTGTTGCATCATTGAATGAAAATAATGTTGATGATTTAAAAAATCTGCATCCTGACTTTTATTCAGAATTATATAATAAAAATTTCATCGTTGAAAATGATATAGACGAAATTGAACAAATTCGTAAGATGAATCAAAGGCTAATAAACAATGAAACAAAATATGAATTAACAATAAATCCAACAATGAATTGTAATTTTAAATGTTGGTACTGTTATGAAAGTCATATTAAAGACTCAATTTTAAAAAGTGATATTATTGAACGCATATGTAAGCACATGGATTATTTATGTAGTAATAATCCAAACTTACAAGTCTTTCATTTAGCATGGTTTGGTGGAGAACCTTTACTATATTTTGAACAAACAGTAGAGCCTATATTAAAATATGCAAAAAAAAGATTTGAAAACATCACTTTTTTTTCTTCTATAACAACCAATGGCTTGTTAATAGATGAATTTAAAATTAAAATATTCAAAGAAAACAAATTGCAATACTTTCAAATCACTTTAGATGGCTATATAGAAGAACATGATAGTATTAGGTATATTTCAAAAAAAAGGGGTTCATATAATATCATTATTGAAAATATTGTGATGCTTGCAAAGAATGGGCTAGATGTAAATGTAAGAATCAATTTCACAAGAACGACATTAGATAATATCGAAAAAGTCGCTGATTTTTTTAAAGATTTTCCAAGAGAAGTTTTATCCAAAATAACTTTTGATTTTCATCAAGTATGGCAAGATGAAGATGATTTGGAAGATTTGCTTGAACTTAAAATTGAGTATTTTAAAAAATATAATTTAATTTCAACGTCACGAGACGAAATAGACTCTTTCAAATCCCCTTGCTATGCAGACACAAAAAATCATGCAACAATAAATTATAATGGTGAGGTTTTTAAATGCACAGCTAGAGATTTCGCAAGCGCAATTAAAGAAGGTGATTTATTGGACGATGGATTAATAGAATGGAATGAAAAATATAATAAAAGATTAGAATCAAAAATTAAAAATAAACCTTGTTTTACATGTAAAATATTACCAATCTGTGGTGGCGGTTGTAGTCAGATTTCCATGGAAAATGAAGGTAAAGAATACTGTGTGAAAAATTTCGATGAAAACAGAAAATTACAATTAGTCAAAAATAGATTTTTAAATTTAGTATCAACTCAATAACGGCACCGCCCTATAAATGAAAGAGAATAAGTTAAAATTCTTTCCACAACATGACCAAATGGACTGCGGTCCAGCCTGTCTTGCCATGATATCATCATACTATGGCAAAGACTTCGGATTGCAGTATCTTCGCAATAAAAGTTTTATCACGAGAGAAGGCGTTTCTTTGTTGGGTATTAGCGAAGCATCAAAAAAAATAGGCTTTAGCGATATCTCCGCTAAATTAAATGCTGACGATTTTGATAATGGGCTTTTACCTTGCATTCTACATTGGAACCAAAACCATTTTGTAGTCCTTTATAAAATTTCAAAAAATATTTTCACTGGGAAACTTATTTACAAAATTGCAGATCCTGGACATGGTTTTATCTCATTAAATGAAGAAAAATTTAAAAAATCATGGTGTTCAGACGGAGAAAAAGGTGTGGCTCTGTTTTTAGAACCCACAGAAGAATTTTATAAACAAACACCGCCACAGGAAGAAAAACTCTCCATAAAATATTTGCTGAACTATCTCAAACCCTATAAAAGACAAATGGGCTGGATGTTTTTCCTGCTTACTTTGGGTACACTTACCACTTTGGTTTTTCCTATTCTTACGCAAAAACTTATAGATGACGGAGTTAGTAAAAAGAATTTTTCAATCATCACTTACATCTTACTTGCACAGTTAGCATTTTTCTTTGGAAATATCGTCATCTATATTTTCCGAAACTGGATTATGCTCGTTGTTGGTACAAAAATTAATATTCAAATTATTTCCGATTTTTTAAAAAAACTACTTAAACTTCCTATTAAGTTTTTTGACACTAAATTAATGGGTGACTTCAACCAGCGCATTCAAGACCACGAAAGGATTGAAAATTTTCTTACCTCACAAAGTCTTATGACTCTGTTTTCCATCATTACTTTTACTGCATTTTTTGCTGTGCTTTGGCATTACGATTTTAGGATTTTGGCAGTTTATATGGCTCTTACTATTATTTCTGTAATATGGTCGCTTTATTGGATGAAAAAAAGGAAAATATTAGACTACTTCCGTTTTCAACAAAGAAGTGAGAACCAAGAATCAATCTACGAAATCATCAACGGAGTTTCGGAAATGAAACTCAACCAATTTGAAGATTTCAAGCGCAGAGAATGGGAGCAAATTCAACAAAATTTGTTTAAAATCAATATCCGAATTTTGAAATTAGACCAAGTACAAATTTCGGGGTTTGATTTCATTAACCAGTTTAAAAACATTTTGGTTACTTTTCTTTCTGCATATTTTGTTATTAAAGGGCACATGACTTTGGGGGCTTTGCTCAGTGTTTCGTACATTATCGGTCAAATGAACTCTCCTGTGAGCCAACTAATTTCTTTCTTTCGTTCCCTACAAGATGCAAAATTGAGTTTGTCTCGATTAAACGAAGTACAAAATCATCCTGAAGAAGAAAAAAAAGACCAAGTTCTGCTATTAAGCCAAAAATATACAGAACAAAATGGCATTGAGAAAGGTATTTATTTCAAAAATGTTTCTTTTCAGTATGAAGGTCCGCAATCGCCGTATGTTTTAAAAAATATCAATCTTTTTATTCCCGATGGAAAGGTTACAGCCATTGTTGGAGCCAGCGGAAGCGGAAAAACCACGCTCATCAAAATGCTTCTTAAATTTTATGAACCTGTGGATGGTGAGATATTTTTTAACCATCTAAATATCAATGAAATTTCGCCTATGGATTTAAGAAAAAACTGTGGTGTTGTGATGCAGGATGGTTTTATATTTTCTGACACCATTGAAAGAAACATAGCCACAAATGATGAAAAAATAAATTATGACAAACTTAACCAAGCCTTGGAAACCGCTAATATCAAATCCTTTGTAGAGGAACTGCCATTAGGATTAAATACCAAAATTGGTGCTTCAGGAAATGGAATTTCTGGCGGACAAAAACAGCGAATATTGATAGCTAGAGCAGTATATAAAAATCCACATTTTATTTTCTTTGATGAAGCCACTTCTGCATTAGATGCTGAAAATGAAAAAATAATACATGATAATCTGCAAACTTTTTTTAAATGTAAGACTGTAATCATCGTTGCACACCGGCTTTCTACCGTAAAAAATGCAGACCAGATTATTGTTCTGAAAAAAGGAGAAATCGTAGAGCATGGCAACCATCAAGAATTGGTTTCTAAGAAAGCGAATTATTATAATTTGGTGAAAAACCAATTGGAATTGGGGAGTTAGTCGTCCTAATCTATAAATTTTGAAGAGAATATATATAATAATAAAGATTTGAAACAAAATTTTAAATATATTAATAGTTTAGAAAATAATCAGTTTGATATGGGTTAAATACGTAACACTTCATTTATTTGTTTTTGAATAGTTTTTTAAATAAAAATCAATAAACTGAAACCCGCAAATATAATTTTATAAATAACCGTAACATTGCTTGGCTATCTACTATAAATTACGAAATAATATTGATTATAAAACTGAAATATGAAGCTAGACATACACGTACACACCAAAAAAGTAAAATCTGGTGATGCTACAACAAGAAACATTGAAAAAGATAGATTCGTTGACATATTAAAAGATACAGATGTAAAGATTTTAGCTATCACGAATCACAATCATTTTGATTTAAATCAGTATGAAGAATTTAGAGATGGAGTATCTACAATATGTCAGATATGGCCAGGTATTGAACTAGACGTTCTAGAAAATGGAAAAAGAGCTCATCTGATTGTAATTTGCAACCCTAAAAACTGTGTCAAATTTGACAAAAAGGTAATTGAAATTTTAGCTGGCAAAAATCCAGATACTTTTACAATTTCTTTAAAAGAAACCGTAGAAAAGTTTGACACTTTAGATTGTATTTATATTGCACACTATTTCGTAAAGAAACCTAATCTTGGAGATGAAGAGTTCCAAATACTTACAGATTTAGTACCTAATTCTAAAAGAATTTTGAAAGAAGCTACCAATGCAATATCTGCTGGTATTTATATAAGTCATGGTCACAATTCTATTTATGGTTCAGATGTACATAATTGGGATGATTATATTAGAATTGTCTAAAACATTGCCCGAGTTAAGATTGCCAGTTGAAAGTTTTGAGCAGTTTTGTTTATTATTGGAAAAAGATGAAGCAACAATAAACACAATCTTAGATAAGAAAGTTAAAGAAAATATTGAAATAGCTCCGTTTTCTGCTGCTGAATTGATACGATTAGATATCTATAATGATATAAATATTCTATTTGGTTCAAAAGGCACAGGAAAAACGGAGATATTAGAATCTTTATCAAAATATTATAACGCAAAAGGTCATAAAACCTCTGTATATAAGTCTAATGACACTCATTTAAACGAAGTATTTGATATAAAGGGGAATTCTTTCAATTGTGAAGTTTCTGATTTTGGAATTGATAAATGTGAAAAGAATATTGAGTTTTTAAAACATGTAACAGAAGAAGAGGTGACAAGTTTAAACAAGTACCTACTCCATTTTTCTGTTCAAGAAACAAATAAAATATCTCAAAAACTAAAAATCAAAAACATTAGTCAAGAAGATGGAACCCAAACACAAAGGAGCTTAATTGAAATAACTGATATCCTTACTGAATTTAAATCATTTAGAGATTATGTAAGGGATAATGAAGAAATTAATAAATATATTGAGCAAGCTTTAATTACAGAATTAATTGAATTACTTGAAAAGATAATATTCCAATTAAAAGCAGAAACAGAAAATAAAATATTCGAAAATAAAAGTATAAACCTATTAAATGGAATCATATCTACTTTTCTCATAGAGATTTCCAAAAAAACGGGACAGCCACCCAAGCCTATCAAAACAGGTTTTGCAGATTATTCAAGAAATAGAATTAAAATAGAAAGAGCTACAAAAGAAATTCTTGAAAACATTAAACGAGAAATTGGCTCATTAGAAGAATATGCAGGAAGCCTGGGCGAAAAAGGAGAACTTAGATGCAAAACAAATTTAATGATTCAGAATGGTTTTTTTACTGATAGTAATTTTTCTCCAGTAAAAAATATTAAAAAGACTCCTCAAAAGCAGTTTGTCATTGCAATAATCTCAATTTCTAAGCATATTCATTCGAGTGAATTATTTTTAAAAATTTTAGAATTGAATGAAATCGAGGGAATAGAAACAATAAACTCATTAAGCGATTTATTACTTAAAAATAAACATTTCACACTTAATGGATTGCCATATAGCCCATCAAATGGTGAGTCTTCTATGATTCTTCTTCATAAGGAATTAATAGAAGATAAAGACATCTATTTGATTGATGAACCAGAGAAAAGCTTGGGTAACGATTATATCAACGACGTAATAGTACCTCTGTTAAAAGAAAAAGCATTACTTGGTAAAAAAGTAATTATTGCTACACACGATGCAAATATCGCAGTTAGAACTTTACCATATAATTCAATATACAGATTACATGATCAAGGACAATATTTTACTTTAACTGGTAATCCATTTTCTAATTCGTTAAAATGCATTTATAATTCAAGGCCTGAACTAAATTGGAAAGAAATAAGTATGAAAACATTAGAAGGTGGCAAAGAAGCCTTCGGAGAAAGAGGAAAAATATATGGAAACTAAAAGAGCAACTATCAAAAGAGAAGAAACCAATACTTATTTGGTTTTAGAAATTGGCGAAGCCCCGCTTCAAATAATACTCACTGATGACAATCCTAATAATGTCAAAATGGTATTTAATAGCTTATTGAAAGAATTAAAAAAAGGAGCAACTGAATTCAATCTTGCGGATGAAACTCAAGATTTATATCATAATATTTGTTCAGAATATCTTGTACAGTTGAACTCCGAACTTAGAACAATTTATGAAGAACTAGTTGATTATGAATTAGTAGCGGTAGAAGAACATTAAAAGTCATTGTACAAATGTATATTTTTAAAAATTACTTTGTGATTTTTGATTAGGAATTGACATCTTTATAATTAATAACTATCAAAAAAGCTAACTAATTTAATCTTTAGCACCACTTTAAACATTGCATATTTATTGCACGTAAAAACAAAAAACGCTGAAAATCAAATGATTAACAGCGTTTTAATGTACCCCAGACGGGACTACCATAATACTTTTCTCAATTTTTCTTGTTTTT
>OBMA010002260.1_pt1 | contig 11291 bp, 9 predicted proteins | sample 1539141 | NCBI WGS metagenome assembly OBMA01 (sample SAMEA3991484, study PRJEB22521) | metagenome | biome: anthropogenic terrestrial biome; feature: sewage plant; material: raw primary sludge | place: Sweden | collected 2012-09-26 | reverse complement strand
CAACGGTTTTTGGTACCGTCACTCGAAGGTTCGAATCCTTCTACCCCATCCACAACAAAACTTATAAACTATAAAATCTAATTAATACTTGATACTGTTAATTTCATTACAATCGCGGAATAGAGCAGCTAGGTAGCTCGTCGGGCTCATAACCCGAAGGTCATAGGTTCAAATCCTATTTCCGCAACCAATAACAAGCTTTTAACTGACAAAACTAATTCTATACAATAAATCATTTTTTTAAAATATTCCAAATCAACATTTAGAACTTATTGTTCTAAATTTACTTGCACTTTTGATATTGTGTCATAAATTGTATCTTCAAAATTCAATAATGTTATGAGGCAAAGTTGATGCCACATAAACATAAGCAATTTAAATTTTTAATTATTTTAGAGTGATTACAAACTCTGCACCTCTGTATAATTCATTTTCATATTGAAATTCTACATTATGGGCTTCAATTTTTCCATGCATTCCTTCATCAATAAGTTTATAAGTCATGTGTAGTCCAAGACCTGTACCTTGTGATTTATGTTTTGTTGTAAAATATGGGTCATAAATTTTGGAAATTATATTTTCAGGAATTCCTCCTGCATTATCTTTTATACTGATTTTTATTGTATTGTTTTCTGATATTGTTGTAATAAATATTAAAGGTTTTGCTTGTTTTACCTCTTCTATGGCATCTTTTGCATTATTAAAAATATTGATTAAACATTGTATTAATTCATTTGGATAACCATTTATTTTAATAGTGTCATTTAAATAAAGAATTATATTTAGATTGCCTTTTTTTATTGAAGATTCAACAATATGTAAAAAATTGTTAATTGTAGTTGATAAGTCATAGTTTTTAATTTTTCTGTCACCTTTGATAAAATTTCTGAAATCATTTATTGTTTCTGATAAATATTGAGCATTTTTATTAATTAATTCCATGTTTTGAATTATTTCTTCATCGTTTAATGTTCCAAACTCTTTTTGTATTTTTATTCCTGTTGCAACGGTTGAAATCATTGATAAAGGCTGTCGCCATTGATGTGCGATATTACTCATCATTTCTCCCATTGAAGCTAGTTTATCGGCTTTGAAAAGCTTTTCTTGGAAAAGTTTATTCTTTTCAACTTCATCATTAATTCTTATTTCTAAAGATAAATTTAATTTATCAAGTTCTTCTTTTTTTTCTTTCAAAATTAGATTAGATTTTTCTAATTGATGAGTTCTTTTTAGAACTTCACTTTGTAAAAAAATGTTATTGTGTTTTAGTAAATATTGTCTATATAAAAAGAAAATTAAAACAATTAAAAACAAAGATATTGCTATCCAAAGATATGTATAATCTTCTAGTTTCTCATATTTGATAGATACCCATTTATTTGTGATTTTTTGAACATCATCTTTTGTTATAGTATTTATAGCTTTATTTAAAATATTAACTAAAGTTACTTCATCTTTTATAATGCCCATTTTTAGATTATTTTCATAATTTATAGGTTGATTTAGAATTTTTAGGTTAAAAAATCCTTTTTCTTTTATTGTATATGCAGAAATAATCATTGAACGTACAGTTAAATCTGCTTTTTTTTCTTCAACAAATCTAAAAGCCTCATCTTCTGAATTTACAGGAACTATTACGAGATTTGGAAAATCCTTTTGAAATCTTTCATACATTGCTGTTTCTTTAGGTAATGCAATAGAAGCTTTAATTTTTGATAAATCTTTTATTGGTTCATTATCTGATCTTCCTATTATTACATTTGGGTCTGTAAAAAGAGTATTTGTAAAATTAAGCCATGTTTCTCTTTGTGGAGTTTGATTCAGGAAACTCATAATATCGCATTTTTTAGCTTTTGAAAATTCAACACTCTCTTCCCAAGATTTTGTTGGAATCACTTTTATTTGTATTCCTAATTTTAAAGAGATTAGTTTTATTAAATCAGCTGAGATTCCCACATGTTGATTGTTTTTATCAAGTTTTTCAAAAGGTTCCCAATCTGGGTCTACACACATAGTTAAAGTTTTTTTATTGTTTAAATAATTCTCTTCTTCAGTAGTTAAATTAATTTTCCCAACTTTATTTTCAATTGGAGTTGAATTTATCCATTTTTTTCTTAATTCAAATAGTTCCTCTGTAGAAACTTCATTTTGCCCTTTTTCTAAGATATTTTTTAAAATAGGGTTATTTTTATTAGTTGCTAAATGCATATCCAAACTAAATCTATCATCTTTTATTTCAAATGCAGGTTTTACATTTGTAATTAGATTATTTTCAATAAAATAATTTGCGACTGCAAAATTATCGATAAAACCATCGGCTTCTCCAAAAGCTACTTTTTTAAGTCCTTCTAAAGTGTCTTGAACAAATAGCAGTTTAATTTCTGGATAAAATTCCTTTAGAAGTTCTTCCTCATAAAAACTTTTTATTACAGCTACTGTTTTTCCATTTAAGTCATTTAATTTTTTTAGATTATTTTCATCTTTTTTTGTAAATATTGTGTCAATAGATTTTGTATAAGGCAATGCAAATGATAGATATTTTTCTCTATCTTCTGTTTTTGATATATTTAGCATTACATCAATTTTATTCTCTTTTATCATTTGTAAAAAATTATTCCAAGTATGACCATGTACATATTCAATACCTAATCCGACTTTTGAAGCAACAAGATTCATATAATCAATAGAATAGCCCATTGCTTTTCCATCTGAATTGTAATTGAAAGGTGGCCAGTCTAATTCGTTATGAACTTTTATAATTGGGTTTTTCTTTAAAAAATCTTTTTCTTCATCAGAAAGTAATTTTTCAATTTTATTTTTTTCACTTATATAATAGTCTAACAACATAGAGTTTAAATCATAACTTTTATCAACTAAGCCTAAATTAGTATACATATCAGCATTTAATTTTATTAATTCAGGTGCAATAGCTCCTATTTTAAATACATTAGTTTTAAATATTTTTTCTGTTTGAATAGCTTCAAATAATAAAGATTCTTTAGATTTTCTTTGGGTATATTTATTGTAGATTAAATCAACTATTTCTTCTTTATTTTTAAAGGCGTATTCCCAACCTTTATTTGTTGCATTTACAAAATTTTCTACTTTTTGTAAATCAGAATTTATGACATCTTGACTTGTGAAAAGTTCCACATCATAAGAATAAATTCCAAAACTTGCAGGATTTAAAATATTGTATTTAATTCCTAATTTATCAAGTTCATGGGGTTGTGAAGTTATAAAAATACTCATTGCATCAACTTCACCATTAACAAAATCATCAATTTTAAAATCATGTTTTATTAAAGAATAATCATCCTTTTTTATCTCAAAATCCTTTAACATAACCCCTAAACTTGTATGTTCCATTTCCCAATCAACAGCCATTATTTTTTTGTTTTTTAAATCAGCGGGAGTTTTTATTTCAGGTTTTGTTACAAGTGCAAGTGCATTTTGTTTAAAGTAAGAAGCAATTAAAACAACAGGTTTATTATTTAGTTTTTCAAGGATTAAAGCAGAAGATGATATTCCAAATGTTGCATTTCCACTTAGAACTTCTTGGGTTATATTTATACCTTCATTAAATTCTTTGATTTCAACTTCTAATCCAAGGTCTTTATAATAGCCTTTTTCAATTGCGGCATAAAAACCTGCAAATTCAAACTGATGTTTCCATTCAAGTTGAAGGGTTACTTTTTTTGGATTTGATAAGGAATTTGCAAATAAAAAATTTTGCAAAACTAGAATAGAAAAAATTAAAAGTTTAAATAATGGTTTCATAGTTTTTCTTTTTAGTTATATTATAATTTCAGAATATTATATCATTAAAAAATTGCTTCATAATTATTTTAAAATATAATTTAGATACAATATTATTAATTTAGAAAAAAAGAGGAAATTTTTTGAGTGATAGATTACATGAAATAATTGGTGAAATTGGTGTTTTACACAATCAATTATTAGAAAATAAAAAAATAGAAGATTCAAAAGAAGTTTTAGAAGTTATAAAGAAATATGATATTGATGTACAAAAGCATTATTTAAATCTATTATTACAATATTATTTTCAAAAAAATGATTTAAAAAATTTAAAAGAGTTACTTTTAGTTGGTGCAAAATTTGATATAAGATTTGAAGATATAAAAGAAGCTTTTTTAAATATAAAATCAAAAGATGAAAATGTAATAGAGTTTTTAGAAGATGCAGTAGTATTTATAAAAGAGAAAATTCAAGAAGAAGATTTAAAAGATATTTATAATTATTATAAAAATAATGTTGAGTTTCAAGAGTTTTTAAATACAACAATAGAGTTGATTAAAAAAAATAGATATGTTTGTGTTTATTGTTTTTTTAATCCAGATACCCAATATGGAAAGTTCTTTTTAAATGAAGATTTATTAATCTCTTTAAAAAGAGATTTACCTTATTTACTAAAATAGAGATTTATAAATGCCTTCATTTGAATTTATAGTACCACAAGGTTTTTTATTTATTTCAGCAAATTTATCATTTATATCTTTTTGTTTTTTTATAAGTTTTATTTTATCGAAGATATTAAAAAGTTCAATAGTTTTTTTTGTATTGTTAATAGCTTTATTAAGTATGGCTTATTCTGATTTATTTTTAAAATTTGCAATTAAAAATTTTTATGAATTAACTCAAATGGATTCAAAGATTTATATGTATCCTACAAAAAATGAAGCTCAAAAAGTTGATAGTTTATCTATTGTTAATATTTATAGTCATCCTTTAAAATATTCAAACTTATTAACATCAATTGAAAAAGATGAAATTAGAGTAATTCATGAAAATTATGTGGAAAGATTTATTGATGTTTCTACATATTCATATAAATATAATAGAATAGTTTCTAATATGGAAAGGGTATATTTAAATGGCTATAAAGATAATTCAGCGAACCATGAAAAACCTAAATTTCTAATAGAAAAAAGTATGAAAATAACTTTTCTTCCTAGAATTTTTACAAATCAAGAGTATAAATTTATTGATACAAATACAAATAATGTTCTTGCAACAGCTTTTAATATTTCTTTTGTTGTAAGCAATAATAAGTTTAGGAATAGATATCTATTTTGGGGAAATGAAAAAGAAGAAGAGTTCAATCAATCTTCTCTTCAGAATTTTGACTATATTTATAAAAAATTGTTTATAGATGATGTAAGGGGAGTCCTTAAATAAAATTCCCCAATTCATCACCAAGATATTCATCAATTTTTTTGATGAAATCTTCAAAAGATTGATTTCCAATTTTATTAAAAACCACTATTTCTTCACCAAAATCATTTTGAATAAAATGCTCTTGTTTTAGAACTTTTTTATAAAGCTCTTGTAAATCTTCTTCACTTTCATCTTTATTAAATAAAAACCAGTTTGCAGTTGAATCTTCAATTCTTACAAGACCATAAGTTTTATTCTCATCAATATAATCTTGAATAGTTCCACTATCAAATCTAGCTCCAACAACTAAATCATTTTCATTTAGAATCATTTCCATTTTTTGCCTTTTTAATTAGTCTTGGGATTATAATTAAAGTAGCGTTAGCCTAAGATTAGTTTTTATAAATTATTAGGTACAATTTCGAAAATTATAAAAGGAAATATTATAAAAAAGTTTAAAAAAGTGCATATAGAAATCACAAATATTTGTAATTTAAAATGTACATTTTGTCCACCAAAAATACTTCCAAACGCAACTATGAGTTTAGAAAATTTTGATGATTTAAATAGACAATTAAAACCATATACAAAAGAGTTAGCTTATCATATAGTTGGTGACCCTTTGGTTTTAACAAATCTAAATGAGTATTTAAATATTAGTTTAAAACATGATTTAAAGGTAAATATCACAACAACAGCAAATAATATAAATGAAAAACATTATGAGAGTTTATTAAATCCAACAATCAAACAAATCAATTTTTCAATAAATTCTTATAATGCAAATTCTCATAAAAAATCTTTAGAAGAGTATTTAAACCCAATTTTGGATTTTGTAAAATTTGCTCAAAAACAAAACCATGAATATTTCATAAATTTTAGAATTTGGAATTTAGATGAAGAAAAAAGTGCAAAAGAGTTTAATAAAAAAGTCTTTGATAAAATAAATGAAGTTTTTGAAACAAATATAAATATTGATGAAGTTTACAAAGAAAAACCAAAAAATATAAGAATAGATAGAAAAATATTTTTTAACTTTGACGAGTATTTCTCTTGGCCAACTTTACAAAATGAGGTAGTTTCAAAAACTGGATTTTGTTATGGTTTAGATTCCCACTTTGGAGTTTTAGTAAATGGTGATGTGATTCCTTGTTGTTTAGATCAAAATGCCTGTGTGAAGCTTGGAAATACAAATAGTACACAACTAGATGATATATTAAATTCAAAGCGTGTAAAAGATATTCAAAAAGGTTTTAAAAACAATATTTTAGTTGAAGAACTTTGTCAAAAGTGTGAATATAGAACAAGATTTGATAAAAAGGATTTATAAAATGAATGAAGTAGAGATTATATTTAAAAGTGTAAAAGATTTTTTTTCAAGTTCAATGTTGAAAATTGCATTGGTTCCATTGATTATTACGATGATTATTTTATATATTGTATTTTTTGCAGCAGCAGATTTTGGAATCTCAAGTTTACAAGAAATTGCTCAAGCTTCACAAAATGGAGAAGAGATAGTTATTGATGAAAATGCTCCATTTTATTTTGTTTGGATGACTTATTTAATAGTTTTTTTATTTAAATACTCATTTACATCTTGGATTGCTGGATTCTTACTTTATAGTGTTGGAACGGTAATTGTTTTACAAGCTTCTGTTATTTTTACAATTATTATCATTGGATTTTTAACTCCTATGATTTTGGGAATTTTACATAAAAAATATTATTCTCATTTGCAATTAGATGGATATGGAACCATTACTTCTTCTATTTGGGTTTTAGTAAAAAGTTCTTTTATTATGATTCTTTTATTTATACTTTTAATTCCTGTATATTTTGTACCTGTTTTAAATATTATTGCTTTTGCTTTACCACTTTATTATTTCTTTCATAAACTTCTAAATTTTGATGTTAGTTCTACGATTTTAAATAAAGAACAATACAAAATAATTTATGAAAAAGAAGCGAATAGTTTTAGGCTTAGAACACTATTCTTATATTTTATTTCTATGATTCCATTTGCTACACTTTTTACGGCTGTTTATTATATTATTTATTTAGGACATGCTTATTTTGTAAAACTTGATGCATTACAAAAAAGCTAATTTTTTAGTAGTTTATATCCTATCCCTTGGATATTTGTTAAAAATTTTTCTGGTAGTTTTTTTCTTAAATTTTTTATAAAAAGTCTCATGGCATTTAGTGTCATAACAGAATCTTCATCCCAAACTGAACTTTCAAGCTCTTCATAAGAGATGATACGATTTTTTGTAATAAGAAGTTTTAAAAAAATAGCTTCCTTTTTTGTTAGTGGAAAATCTTCGCTTCCATTTGAAACTATGGATTCAGCAACATTAAAAGTCCAATTTGTATTTAAATTGTAAATTTTATTATCATCATAAGATTTTATAAAAGATTCTAATGCACCCATAAGTTTATCTTCGGTGATGGGTTTTATTATATATTTTATTAGATGAAGCTCTGTTGCTTGAAGCATATATTCTAAATCAGTAAAAGCAGATGTGATTATGATTCTAGTTTTAGAATCAGTAGCTCGAATTTTTCTTATTAAATCAATACCTGTTTGTCCAGACATTTTTATATCAGTAATTATCAAATCAGGTTTGTGTGCTAAATATTTTGGATAGGCTTCTTCCATATTTTTTGCGGTAAAAGTCTCTTTAAATAAATATTTTAAAATTTCTTGGATGTTATTTCTTATTCCATCTTCGTCTTCCACATAAAGAACACTGAAAGCAGTTAATTTATTTACAAAATCATTTTTCATATAAAAAAAACCTTATTATAAAAGATATGTTATCATAACATAAATTTTAAAGAAGGTTGATTTTTTGGGATTAATTATTGAAAATAAATTGTCAAAAACAATTATATATACTTTTATAATCATTATGTCTTCAATGATTTTTGCAATTTCATATTTTTATGTGAAAAACACTTATGATAATTTTGAGATTGAAATGGAAAAATTTGTTGAAGAGTATTATTTAGATAAAAGAAAGACATTAAAAAAAGAGGTTGGAACAGTAATTGATATTTTAAATTACAATATTGCAAAATCAAGTTTAGATGATGAAGAGTTAAAAGCAGATGCAATTAGACTTTTAAATAATATAACTTTTGAAGAGAATAAAAGTAACTATTTTTTTGTATATGAAATAAAAAATATGCAAGGAGGGGATAATTTTGCGAAATTAATTGTAAATCCTAATAGACCAGATTTAGTAGGAGAGTTAATATCAACAAATTATGAAGATACAGATGGAAAAAGATTTAGGGAAGATTTTTTAAAAGACATTAGACAAAAGGGTGCTTCTTTTATTAAATATGCATATAAAAAACCAAATTCTGAAGAATCAAAATACAAACTTTCATATTTTAAATATTATGAAAGATGGAATTGGGTTATTGCTTTGGGGATTTATACAGATGATATTGAAAATGAAATAGAAGCGAAACGAAAAGATTTGGAACAAAGGATTAAACATCAAGTTGTGCAAAATGTAGTTTTATTTGCTATGTTTTTATCAATTGCTATTTTAATTTCAATTGCAATTTCACAAAAAATCGATGAGGTTTTTGCAAGTTATGATAATAAAGTACGAGCAAATGCAAAAGAGTTAGAACTTTTAAATCAATCTTTAGAACAAAAAGTAAAAGAAGAAATTGAAAAAAATAGAGAAAAAGAACAACTTTTAGTCCAAAAGTCAAAATTTATAGCTTTAGGGGAGATGATAAGTAATATTGCCCACCAATGGAGACAACCCTTGAGTGAATTGTCTTCTATTTTGATGTTTATAAAATTTAAATATAGTATTAATGCCCTTGATAGCCAAACAATGGAAAAAAAATCCCAAGAAGCAGATAGTGTTTTAGAGTATATGTCACATACTATTGATGATTTTAGAAACTTTTTTATGCCTAAAAAAGAGAAAGAAGAGTTTTATTTATATAAAGCAATTGATAGTGTTATGACAATAGTTTCAAGTGGTTTAGAAAGTTATAACATAAAGATTGATATAGATATTGATGAAAAATTAGTATTAAAAACCTATTTAAATGAATATCAACAAGTAGTTTTAAATATATTGAAAAATGCAAAAGATGTTTTAGTAGAAAAAGAAGTTAAAAATCCATTTATAAAAATTACTGCATTTGAAGAATTAGATTATGTAATTTTATATATTGAAGATAATGGGGGCGGAATAACTGTTGAACCAAAAAGTAAAATTTTTGAACCATATTTTACTACAAAATCTCAAAGTGATGGGACAGGTATAGGGCTTTATATGTCGAAAATTATTATTGATAAAAACATGAAAGGTAAATTAAGAGTTAGAAATACTAATCTAGGAGCAAAATTTGTTATTGTAATTCCTACAGATAAAATATCATAAGAAAATCATATATGTAAGAAATATATTAGTTTACAAAACTAATATATTTTTTTAATAAATTTTTAATATATACATAATTATTACATTAATTTTTAATATTATTATAGATAAGTTAGAAATAGAATAAGGAAAGATTATGAATATACAAATAGCAGATTTATGTGATGAAAACAAAGATAAAAAAATACAAGTGTTAGCTTCTAAATTCTCAAATTATGGAGCTTTAAAAAAATTTCATGGACAAATTGTAACTGTAAAACTTGATAAAAGTAATTGGCTTTTACTTGAAATGTTAAGAGATCAAGATGGAGAAGGAAGAATTTTAGTAGTTGATAATGGTGAAGAATTTTTTGGAGTAGTTGGTGATAAATTAATGGGTTTCGCAAAAAAAAATAATTGGAAAGCGATTATATTAAATGGTTATGTAAGAGACACTGATACAACAAAAGATATAGAAGTAGGACTTTTAGCAATAGGAACTTGTCCCCTTAGAAATTTTGATATTACAGATTCTCAAAGAGATATAGAATTAAATTTTGGAGGAGTGACTTTTAATACTGGAGATTATATTTATGTAGATTATGATGGAGCCATTATTACAAAAGATAACTTATTGTAAATTAAAAAAGGTAAGAGTTTAAACTCTTACCTTTTTTTATCCAAACATTAAATTCGGAAGCCATAAAGAGATGGCAGGAATATAGGTTACGAGCATTAGTCCAATTAATAAAATACCAGTCATCGGTATAGATGCAACTATAACTTCTTTTAAACTTAGTCCAGTTATTCCACTTGCAACAAAGAGATTGAGTCCCACAGGTGGGGTCAACATTCCTATTTCCATATTTACAACCATTATAACACCTAAATGTATTGGGTCAATACCTAAAGCCATTCCAATAGGAAGTAAAAGTGGTACTGTAATCATTACCACAGAACTAGGTTCCATAAATTGTCCCATAAATAAAAGTAAAATATTTATAATTAATAAGAACATTAATGGACCAACATTTGCTTCTAAAATTATTTGTGTTATATGTTGTGGAATTTGTTCATCTGTTAAGAAATGAGCAAAAAGCATAGCATTTGCAATGATAAAAAATATCATTGAACTTGTTTGTGCTGAATCCAAAATGATTTTATATAAATCTTTAACTCCTGTATCTTTATAAACAAACATAGAGATAAAAAGTGCATACATTACACTAAATGCTCCGGCTTCTGTTGGAGTAAAAATACCTCCGTAAATTCCACCAATAACTATCACGATAATCATTAAAGCCCAAAAAGCATTTTTAAATGCAGTAAACTGTTCTTTAAAAGTTGCTCTTTTACCACCTTTGTAACCACTTCTTTTAGCCAAAAAGTAAGTTGCAATCATCATCATAGCACCTATCATAAGTCCAGGAATTACCCCTGCCATAAATAGTCTTCCAATAGATTGATCAGCAGTAACTCCATATACAATAAATACAATTGAAGGCGGAATTAAAATACCTAATGTTCCAGAAGTTGCAATTGTTCCAATGGCAAACTGCTCATTATAACCTGCTTGTTTTATTGCTCCATACATAACAGAACCAATAGCAGCAACAGTAGCTGGTGAACTACCACTAACAGCAGCAAAAATAATAGATGCTAAAATAGCAGCTATTGGAAGACCACCTGGAAGATGTCCAACTAAAGTTTTTGCAA
>OBMA010002259.1_pt1 | contig 11293 bp, 9 predicted proteins | sample 1539141 | NCBI WGS metagenome assembly OBMA01 (sample SAMEA3991484, study PRJEB22521) | metagenome | biome: anthropogenic terrestrial biome; feature: sewage plant; material: raw primary sludge | place: Sweden | collected 2012-09-26 | reverse complement strand
GGCTATAGAAGAAGAAATCTACGCTAACAAAGACAGGAAGGATGTTCCGGATAAGTTTAAATTTGATACCGTAACGAAAACTGGAATGGTCAAGCTTCGTGTTTTCAAAGACGACCTAATATTCAAATCACAACGTCTATAAATCTGTTTTCAAGTAGGAAGCATCCCTTCAAGTCATTTACGGCGGATGGAGAGGGCTTGCCGTTATTTGCCTTCCGCACTAAGAAACCTTTTTTTGTTAGGCGAGATTATGTGGGTTTTCTTTTTTATCGATACGAGATATTGAAAAATGGGGACTTCCCTGAAGAGTCGGATTATGAGGCAAAAGGAGAGTGCGACGGTTTCACTCTGTTTAAAGTTCTTTTTTGCACTGTTAAGGTGAAGAAAACAAGCTATTATCGCAATAAGGAGAGCATATCCCACATACTAGAACTCAACTTCGGAAAAAAGGAAGATTTTAGGATATTGACACTTGTTAGATGCTCTGAAGTTAGATCAGTATATGTTGTAGAGGGTAAAAAGGTTATTATGAAATGGGTTTTCACCTCAGAGAGTAAATTTAATTTGAATTCCTCACTGTTCATCATAAAGGCCGCAATTGGCTGTTTACCAGAGGTGGGTGATAGCATAGAGGACATACCTAAATTTGATTGGGACTCCTGCCCTACTATTGGATGTATGTGCAGAACTAAGGAGGCTCTTTTTCAACTTGAGTCTCGAAAAGATATACATATATGCCCTCAATTATTTTTAGGGGAAACCCGGACCGCCACATTATGATGAGATTTCAGTTCCGTGGCTAAAAAAATGAATATATGCACTTCAGTATACTAATAAATTTCTTTGAATATATCGATTTCATGTCTTGGATACAGGATAATTAGAAATTTCTATTTTATACTGCAGAAAATTGTGTTCATTTAAAGAAATTCTTGCGGGTTAATGCTATTATGATATTTTCTGTTGATTTGGTGATAAATTATATTATATGCTATATATTAATTCCTTTGAAAATAAAAAAAGGCCTTAAAATGACCCTGCGGGGGGCACCATTAAATAAAATCTTTTATATGAATACCAAGGAGAATCCAGTATCAAGATAACAACGAAAGTTTGAACTGCTAAAACTATTTTCAAGTATTGCTGACCGTTAAGAAAATTTCTGCTCCATTAATTCATTGAGGCGAAGACAAGCGCACTTTTACTCTTATGTTTGTAAAGCTATATGACATTATAGCTCACTTCAATAGCCGTACTCTTTGAACTAAAAAATAATTCTGAGACACTGAATTTCACCTCAATTGAAAAAAAATATATAATACCAGTTTATTACATGTTAGTGTGCCTTTAATTTGGCGTTGATACATCCTCCTTGATACATACTATACATTGATCCTGTGATGAGTACCGATATAGGAGGCTGACGTACTGTTTTTCTAGACAAGTTTTTTGTAGCTAAATGACATAGGTGACTGCTTTAATTTCGTAAAACACCAAACTTCAAAGGCTCTGTGTACACTCTACAGCCGTGACTGAGAAAAAGGCTAGGTACTTTAAAAATTTCCTACAAATATAGATCAGGGAGGGCAGTACTTAAAGAAGAAACTCCTTCCAAAGGGTCTGGAAATCATTATTAGGGCCGTCATTACAACTTAAGAGCACTTTGAAATCAGTGCCCTCTGTTCAACGTGAACAAAAATTTTCGCCACACGACACTTTTCTGGATGGGCGTGATTGTATTAGCTGCCATGATTCAGTAGTCTTCAATTCAGTGACAGACTTTATTGTCATGAGACCACTCAACAGCAACAATATAAGAGCAGAGAGACATTCCAAGGGACAAGAAGATATAAGTTTTGACGTTCAGGAATTCTTTATCCAGTCTGTCTTTATTTGAATGTCTTATTGGACTTCAGAAGTATCCCGATATGTACAAGAATCTTTCTCAACGAGCTACTTTTCTCTTAATCTTGATTGTGTTTGTGATGCCACTTAACAATGCGGAATCTAACGAGTGTTTACAAATATTTTGTTCTCGACGAAAAATTCAATACATTGCCTTCCTTTTCGGTGCATGATTGTACGGCTGAGAATGGAGAAATAGTACCGCCTAGATCTTTCGTTTTAATGGCTTCAAAGCAGAAGAGGAAAGATTTTTATTCTAAATGAAGTTAAAATTGATTGGCTGCACTACATAGAAATCAAAATTTGATATATATTATCTAATTACTTAACGTTTGACACTCCTTTATAACATCGAATACGTTGCCGAAAAAGGATCCCACACTAAATGCTATGATTACCAATAACATAGGTACAGCATCGAAGACATATATGAAATACTCATGAGAGATTATATAGCCATTGAATCCCTGAATAAATTCAACTATTCGGACAATTGAACGTAGTAGGATCAACATACTGCTTAATAATAGGGTAGCATTCACAAAGATCCACTTTCTGGAAATATCTTCGTAAAATAAGCATCTCCTTTTAACATTTACTGTGAAGCTTATCTCATTGATAATGAAAAATCCAAAAAAAATTACCTGTACAAAAAGGCCCGCAGTTATGAGCCCTGAACCAGTCTTCGTTGATCCTGCCTTAGACATTAGTCCGCCACCTGCAGCTTGTAAAAAGAAACTAAACACATCTCCCACAACAAAGAAAGTCGTACCAAAGCGTGCAGAAATCAAAATTAAAGATTGGCACCTCATAACATGTAGTAGCCTTCCAAAAATCATATAAATTGTCGCGGCTATTAGTGCTGGAGCGACTAATAAAAGAACAGATTGGATAATATATGGGGTCGTTCTTTCAGGATTGGAACTGGATAGAGCCCTCCCGATATACCCGACAGCTTCCATGATGCAGCCAGTGAAGAAAGGTATGAACGCAAAAACTGTGGGTGTGATTTTTAGTTGCTTGTATTCAGCATCCTCAAGACTATCGACCTTATCATCAGATGACTCAAATGGATTATTTTTCAATGCCTTAGAAGATTTTCTCGCAGCATATAAAGTTTGAACAGCAAAAATGACTGTCATTATAATGAAGAGTACGACAAATACGATTGCAGCCGCTTTACTTGGCGTATAGTGGTAAAGTACGAACCCCGAATCAGTTGTGGACATTTTGGAACGTTGATGGACAATAAAAGATTAAGTAGCTATGTAATTGGACACTATTAACCTACTATCCTGAACATTTTAAGGCAAGAGACTATACATCCCACAATTGATTCGGTAGGTGCTTTTATACTGATTCATTTGAGGTCTTGGCATTTGTTCAATTGAAGTACATTTAGTTGAAAAGTTGAGATTTATTTAGGATGAGCTTGCCGCGGCATGGGGAAAGAAACACTTCATCCTGTATGGAGAAAAACCACTTTGCCGCGGCACATCAAAACAGGGCTGAAACCTTCAGTATGCGCGATACCATTACACGACAATCGCATGGCTTAGTCATAATAGATCGAGGCGCTCATACACATGGCAGCCACAATATTTGAAGGTCGACAAATAAGGACAATATCAACGGTTAGGATACCGAAACTTGAATATGGCTGGTTTCTCAGGAACAGCCGATACTGTCTTGATCTTAACTTAAGGTGCGGTGAAGTAACCTGGATTCAACGCTGCATGAAAGACCTGATTAGGCTTATTTGATAATCCAACAAAAAAAGTGATTGGTTGGTTTGCTAGTATTCAAAAATAACTATTTTGGAGTACTTTGTTTGTTTGAAAGGCTGGGTAATAATTTTTTTGATGTGTGCTTTGAACAGTAAAAACTTTCTTCCTTTCTATAAGCTAGAAGCAAATCCACATCTCATCGAATAAGCGCATTAGGTTAACGACATTATTGTTGTTTAAATTTTAAGCTTTTTAGCTTTTTATATTTTATTGAGATGGCAGCAAAAAGAGGATTAGCCAAACAAAAATCTAGGGTAACCAAAGCCTGTGATAGATGCCATAGGAAAAAGATTAAGTGCAACAGTAAGAAGCCATGTTTTGGGTGTATTGGGTCTCAATCAAAATGTACGTATAGAAATCAATTTCGTGAACCGATTGAGGCTTTTTTCAATTATACTGGTAGTCTCAGTAATGATTTGGATAATGCTAAGTGCAGCATAGCAAAATTGAAGGCTCAGTTACCTCCAAGCGCACCGGCCTCTTTACAGAAAGGCCTAGCAAACATTTGCACTGAGCTTGAAAAAATACAACCTCAGCTTTACCTCAATCTGGACAGTAAGGAAATTAGCTCGTATGGTGGCCTGAAATCGATAGAAACAGAAATTATCGGGAAACAGTCAAAATCTTTGAATAGGTTCTCCAACGCTTTTGAAAGCAATACTGCACAGAATGTCAGTATGTACTTTGGGGTCTATTCACCGTTGCTATATTTTGCCTCTACGGGTATTAGCTGGATAACTAAAAAATTGATTTCATGTTCGAATGATAGGGAGACGAGAGAAACTATCTATTTATTTTTGAAGTTTCTTGACGCTAGCTCTGCTAGCCATGCTGGTCCTAAAGTAACTTCGATATCTCCTTTAGAGTATTATTCAAAGCTAAACGGACTTTCATGTGGGAACGACGTACTTATTCAACACATTATGTCAAATATATCGAATGAAATCAAAGGAAATACAAACATTAACCAAACAATCAAATTCAATAAACCAACAGACTGGTTTATGTACGGAGTACAGTTGATGGAACAGCACCACAAGGCGTTGGATCGTAAAAGTTCCAAAAAATTACTTCCTTTGAAATATTTTCTTGAGCAAGATGAGTTGATTTTTTGTCTCTGTCTTGAATATTTTGAAAGATCCCTATTTTCGACAATGTACGACTTGACTATTTTAAAGGGCTTAGTCTCGTTGATGAAACACAGATATTGGATAGACGATCCTTTTGTGCTGGGAAGAATTATTTCCACGATGTCCAGGCGAAGTTTGGATGCTGGTTTAAATCGTTGGGAATATTATATTGGTCAGGATGAGGACACTGCCGAAGAATATCGTAAGTTATGGTGGGACTGCTACTGGTGGGATAGATGGTATTCATTGGTCACCGGTAAGCAGCCATTGATACCTCATGAAATGACTTCGTGTCTCTTTCCCAAGGATGTGGTTGGATTAGGGGTAGATGATTCGATGGACTGTTTTACTTTAATAAACTTGGTGGAGCTCGACCCAAGTAAGTTTGATATTTGTATCTCTTTCGGCTATATTCTATTAACGAAAATTATTACAGCGGTATTCTCTGGTTTGCTTTATAATCGACACTTTACAGACTACAGATTATTTGCAACTCCTAATGCTAAAGACCTAAATGGAACCGCACGACAGCTTATGGTAGAGTTTTCAAAAATATGTAAAATTTTTCAGTGCATACAAGACAAACTAATCCCTTTCCTCAAACAATATTCTGAAAACAGTAATGTATTTGAACTATACACCCATTTCGGATTTGCAAAGGTTTGTTGTTTTCAGGGAATGGAGAGTTTGATTTTAAGGATACAAAATCTTCTACAAGAAAGAGAGAGAATTGAACTTGATTCCTGCGTAAAGGACATCAGGCTTCAAACCTTTGAAGCATCTGTAGATATTTTGACGGATGTTCTCAAGCACGAAGATACGTTCTATATTTTCCGTTGTTCGTGGTTCATATATGCCATCTTGATGAATATTACCTTGAATTTTATCGAGACCCCTAGAAGGAACTCGATATGTTATTTATCCTTGATGTGCCACATGATAGCCTCATACAATGACTTATTTGTGAGCTCTGGTAATGTTAATTTCAAGGGCAACAACGCCTTCTCTAAAAAGTTGGAAAATGGAACAGCAGTTTCTTTCATCCTAACACGCATCTGCTGTCAGATGTACACACGTTCACAGAAAATGGCTAAGGAATCACTATTTTGTGAATTGAAAAAATATGGCCAGGCTTGCTCAGATGCTGGTCAAGCTGCGCTGGACATTGAATGTATCTGGTACAGGAATATTATAGGCGAACACAAAGAATCAAGCTTCCGTAAAGAAATTCTCAGCATTCTTGATAGGGAAATGGGTGATTTGGTGAATAATAGAGTTATTGGCGTACAGGGAAAAAATCAAGAAGGTGCTTGTTATGAGAAATTGTCACCCAGCAGCACCAGTGTTTCAGTTGGCATGGACTTTTGTAGCCTCGAAAATTTTGTGACTGCAGAATCTCTACCAGACCTTCTCAATCTATTTTGGGAGGACACTGAATTTGGTATTACTAAAGAAAACCTCGGAGAGTAAAAACCAAGTATGCATCTAAACAATTGATCACTTTCAATTAGGAAATAAAATCCCTTGATTTAGACGAATACTGTAGAATGCAATAAAAGGGTTTGTGATTCTAATCTAGTCCCTTACGTTATGCACCGCTTTCAGGAAGGTTATGGGCTGTACCATGAAATCAAAGGTGGCTCATAACTAGTAAGTAAAAGTAAATGTCCTTTTTTTATGCAAGATCTAGAACGATTCGAGTATGGTGTTGATACCACTGTGGTAAGTCTTTCAAGCTATACGCAATTACACACACTCACAAATCTAGTTGTATTCACTCCTTTTATTGTTGCTAGTCTAATTATTCGTCCCACAATTTTATCGTTCTTTGAGTATTTCGGGTCTCAAAAGGTTGCTAAATGAAATAACTCTTAAAAATTGCTTCACATAGTCTTGTTGTTACATTCACAATTCACAGCTTTCCGTTGCTCATCGCTTGATAGGAATATATTATGATAGGGATTATCCTGAAAGTTTGAGCAAAACGATAATTACTTCAGCTTTTCTTCGTCTATTTAACCTAGTTTTCCGTCATAAATCCGTTCTCTTAAAAGCACACCTACTCCACTTTCTGAAATAACATAGATATTGAATTTGACTTAGATTCATATATTAGAAAAATCGAATAGTTTCCTGTGCCTAGAAATTCTAAGGTGCCATTCCAGAGGATTTTTATGACAAAGATGAGATGTAAGAATCAACTTTTTTTAATATTTTATATCTTTCATCAGAGAAACATCACAATGTATATTACAAAGTGGAGAAGCATCCAAAATATAGCTGCAGTGAGAATTCATTGAACTGTATCAACTGGGTGGAAAATGTCACAGTCACTTATGGAATTCTATGAATTTATTCAATAGAAAACATTTAGTAAAGCTGGTAACCGACCTTTTTTTTTTACACATTTTTTTTTTTTTTGCTGATTATACCTTGCATTCTAACACCGGGTTCTGATGTTATCACCTACTTTGTATCTCGCATCATTCTTTATTTGGTAGACACGTCCCAAAATGGAGGATGCGCACTAATGAAAATGAAGGATAATGCAGTGAGAATGATAATTTTGATATTGATAGGATCAATTGTAAGCATATCACATGTTTTTTGTGAAATGTTGTATAAGAGATAGCGCTCTTGTTGGGTTTTGATAGGGGGAATGTGGAGTATCTGATGAAACATTGTAGTCTTATTTCTTGTCATAAAGAGGGACTGATTGGGGTGAGGCATATTATATTATAGGAAAAATTGCAGAATATCTAGGTAGTAGTCGCTTCAATAAATTTTTCTCCGACACAAGAATAATGAGACAAATCAGACTATATTTGACGATTGAATAAACCCAAAGCACCCCTATGCTATATGGGGGAACTTTAGAGTAAGCAAGGTTGAAATACGTCAATTTGTAATTTCATAAAATACGTGAGGTCTTTTTGTGAGAGGGACATGCCCATTTAGATTTTTGTCCATATCGTGATAATTTTTTTGAGTTTTAATTAATGTGCTCCACCATCACAGAGTGTGTACCAGTACAACCCACTCAGGAATATGCTTTAAGTCATATATTCTCGCTCTATGGGAATCATAAGCTGGACACATTTCTTGAGGTTATTTAGTAGCGAAAAATGGCGCAATGTTACTCTTTCACTTCTATTATATGGGGCTACAATGCCAATAAGGATTAATGGGTAGCGATTGTGGTTTCTTACCTTTGTGTAGTTGCGTAGGCATTTTAGTGTATCAGTGAGCAAATTTAGTCCAAAAATATCGCCAGCGAAGACTGTCGTATCTGGATCATTCGTAGTATCGATAGCTTAGCGATATTCTCAAGGATGTAAAGACATCAGATCGAAGTTTTGCTAATTTTTCATTACTTTTCAGTGAGAGAGTGCCTTTCTCGTTTTATATCTCAATCCTACCCGTAGAACTGGTCTGTTATTCCCATTCATCATTTTATTTTATATAGTGTCAAAAGAACCTTCAAGAGACAAACTGATTCCATCAAAGGCCTGTTTGCTATCTAGGACAATATTCGAGCTTAGTAAGTCACTTCCTGGAAACCATTCTGCTTGCGAACCCGAAGCTTCGTGGCAATCAGTCTTCCATATCTGTTCGTAAAGGTGTTTTATTTCATGTAGTGAGAGATTTGTGATTAAAGCTGTTTTTATTAATCAGTTAGCAGCTTCATTCTCTTGAAGGATATATATAATTTTCTAAGATTTCTTCCGAATAATATTTAATCATTGAAATGGCAAAAATAAAAATTACTGTCAGCTACGCTATCTTTATATAGCTACAAAAAATTAATGGCCACTAAGCAATTACTGAGACGTCAAATCAAAAGGGTAATAAATGCTCTTGACTACGATATTATCGCTGCAGAGTCGCATACTATTTCTCAAGCAGTACGCTCATTGATCGCTTCCACCAATTCTAGGCGTGTAGCGTGTTATATGAGCATGGATAAAGGAGAAGTAACGACTGGAGAAATCATTAAGAATTTATTTCAAGATGGCCAGGAGGTCTTTCTGCCAAGATGTACTCATACTTCTGAATCGAAACACTTCAAATTACGGGAAGATCATCATCCACATTTAATATTCCATCGAATGAGTAGTTTGAAAATGGTTCGTGATTTGAAGCCTCAAGGTCCATATCAACTAAAAGAGCCTGAACCGCATATTGAGGAATCAGATATTCTAGATGTCGTATTGGTGCCTGGAGTGGCGTTTGATATTAAAACTGGTGCAAGGATGGGTCACGGTGCTGGGTATTATGACGATTTTTTCCAACGGTATAAGATACTGCACGAAGGCCAAAAGCCCCTCCTAGTTGGACTATGTCTTATGGAACAGGTGGCCTCTCCAATTCCTTTAGAAAAACATGATTATTCCATGGATTGTATAGTATGCGGAGATGGATCCATACATTGGTTTCAATAATTTCATATATGTATTATTTACATGGTACAGCTATTGTATAAATAAATAAATAAATAAATAAGTAGACGGCAGGTCTATTTTTCTTCTTTTGGATTCTCTTGTTCGCTGGAAAACGTGGCATTAGCTTTGACCAATGTCCTGTTGCCACTTTGGTCCATAAGTTCAGCCTTTAATTTAGTTTTGTTACCGTATTGCTGAAGATCGGTGGTTCTTACTACAACAAATTGATTAGCTAACGTGGGGAACTTGTACGAGATACTCAAATTCTTGGTTTCTTGGTTTATATTTTTTGTTCCTTTTTCGAGTCTAATGGCCTCTTTCATTAAATCTTCAATAACTGTTGCTAAAATGCCTCCGTGAATTAAGAAAGGATAACCAGTAAGTTTCATTCCTAAATGGTATAGCCCGACAGTTTCACGCCTACTGGGGTTATAGTAAACTCTTGGTGGTATAGCGACGCCACCTGGTGTATTTAATGCCCTTGACACTAACAAGTTCTCCTCTTCATTAGCAATCACTTGTACAAAACCAGCATTCTCCAACTGTTTTACTATGGGTAGGCCATTTAAACGTCTATTCAGATCAGCGTGATATTTGACGACTTCATCTGCGTTCTTGGGTAGGGCATCATATCTCCAATAAGCTAGTAGGTCCGTGAACGTCATATGCTGTGTCAAGTACCACCCTCCAAGAAAACTTCCCCCAAAAATTGTCCATGGAATCCATCTTCTCTTGGGTTTAGAGGCTGTCTTGAAAACAACGCCATTTGTATACGTTCTTATCTGGGCTATTGCGATTCTTTTAAACATCTTGGCCTTGCTGGTACGGTCTCTTTCTCTTCCTTACTTTTCTTATTTTCTTTATAAACTCTTTGTGCACTTTGTGAGTTTGTTCCTTTTCTGCCAAGGGGTATGCCTCATCGAAAATTAATCAATCTTTAAATAAGGTATTATGTTAAACAAATGAAATGTAAAATGTGTCGCTAATGGAGTACTTAGAGACATTTTTGGAAATCAGTTTTGTGAAATATTAGAAAGAATTCCTTTTGTTTATTTGCTCAGAGTACAACATCTCAAGACTTTTATTCCTGTTGCAAACCAATGTTCACGTACGGTGACCCAAAATGATGGCAGTCATAATCAAATCTAATGGAAGTTGAAATCAAGAAACGATAATGTAATAGGATTGTAAATTACAACTTACAAAGCAAAAGAAGTAATAATAATATGCTATTTAGAATTGCCGATTCTCTTTTATTGATTCCTGTATCTTTTGAGGAGAACTTCTAGTATATGTCTAATGTCGTTTTACTAGAAATGGGACCCCTGAAAATCGTCAGCAACTTTCAACTGAATCTGAGAATGATGCTCAAGTCGTCATTTTATCTTGCAGAAGCTAAGTGCAGGGGTTGATAATACAGCAGAATTAAAAGTGACAACGCAAGAAACAAAAACAAATGCAATCTCAATATTATGTGAAATTGATGATTTCGTAGCGAATCATACGCACTGTGGGAGAGGCCTGGGTATAATTATGTATGCTAATACTGTTACGTTTATCTGAGGTTTGTGTGAATTTTGTGATAATTATCGGGATTCCATTGTTGATAGAGGCTTCAATACTATGTATACAGAACATACTAGAACTTCTCCTCAAGGGTATAGGGATCCTCAAATTTAATCGGTATTTGCATACAATAATATTACGATTATTTTTCCTATCGTTTTATATGCTTCATTTTCCCATTACATTATCAATTCTTGCATTTCAGCTTCCATTAAACTTGCTAACTCTTTCTCAAGCTTCATTTCATCTTCCTAGATCTCATATGATACTATACCAGCAGCAAGAATGCTACTAAATGGATGATATTCTAGAGTTTCATTTCAGCATCCACACGAAGGGATGGGGCATCTGAAGTGTTTGAAACGTTGCTATGATTTCATAATTTATGCAGGTTTAATACAGATTACAGGTCTCTTGGCCCAGTTGGTTAAGGCACCGTGCTAATAACGCGGGGATCAGCGGT
>OBMA010002258.1_pt1 | contig 11295 bp, 11 predicted proteins | sample 1539141 | NCBI WGS metagenome assembly OBMA01 (sample SAMEA3991484, study PRJEB22521) | metagenome | biome: anthropogenic terrestrial biome; feature: sewage plant; material: raw primary sludge | place: Sweden | collected 2012-09-26 | reverse complement strand
ATCGGTACTTCTTTTCTCATTTATTGCTAGTGATAAATCATAATTAATCAAACTTGTTAAATAAATAGAAATAGAGTTTATTTCAAGATTAAGATTTGTATATTCATCTTCTTTTGTATTTGAAAAACTAATGTTATTAATGCTGTTTTCTATAACTTTCATTTTTGAATCAATATTTTTTATGATGCTATTTTTTAAAGTACTATTTTCATAATAATTATCTTCTTGTATAAATGTAGTTTTTATGAATTTTGTTAATAAATTTTCATTTTTTACTTGGATTTGGATTTTATATAAACGCCAGTTTTTATCTATTATTTCTTGGGCAAGTTCGATTATTTGTTTTACTTGATGATTTGAAATTTGTTTTTTTTGAAAATCACTTAAAGTATTTTCAATATTTACTTTGTATGTATCTTTTACATTTTCAAGTTGCATTAAACTTTTTGTTCTTTTATCAAACAATACATCAAAATCTTGTTTTATTGCAAAAATTGATATTTGAGAAAGTATTATTATACAAATCATTCCACCTGCAATAATAAACATCAAAAAAGCTGTTTTATAATTAAATTTTAGATTATCAAAAAATAAGAAAAGATTTTTAAAACTATTTTTCATTTTTTATCTCTATAAATTGTTTGTTTTTATATTCAAAAAGATATACATTGTTTGATAATTGTGAGTTTTGAAATTCTAAATTTATGCCACTTAATAAATCATTTTTTGTACTTTTTAACATATAAATAAATTTTTTTCTTGTAATTTTACCATCTATTCTAGCAAGTGCATTTACTAAAATTTTTGCTGATAAAAATGCTTCAAAGGATAAAAAACCTAATTTCTCATCAGGATAATATTTGTTCATTAATGTTTGATACTCTTTAACAACAGGATTAAAAGTGTTTGTATAGCTAGGAACTACTTGTGAGAATATTAGATTATTTGTGTTGATATTTAATTTTTCTATTTCATCTACCATTGAATTTGCATCTCCAAAAGAGATATTACAAAAAATTGTATTTTTTAAATTTTCATCCTCTTTTGCATTTTTTATAAATAAAGCATTTGTTTCATGGGCACCTATCATAAATATCACTTCAGGTTTTACATTTTTTATTTCATTAAAAGCATGGCTTATTGCTAAAGTATTTCTTTTATATGAACCTTCTGCTACTAAAGATAAATTTCTTTTATTTAAAGATTCCAATAAAGATACATATCCTTCTTCACCATAATCATCATTTTGATAAAAAACTGCGATTTTATCTAGTTTATTTTGTTTGCTTAGATAGTTTATTAAAGCTTCTATTTCTTGTTTGTAAGAGGCTCTAAAATTTATAAAGTTTTCATTTTTATCGTTTCTTAAAAATGAAGCACCTGTAAATGCTGAAAAAAATGCAATATCTTCATCATATAAAAGAGGTAAAACTCTTTTAACTGTAGGAGTTCCTACAAAACCAAAAAGTGCAAAAACTTTATCTTCATATATTAATTTGTTTGCATTTTCAAAAGTAAGTTCTGGTTCATATTTATCATCATATATTAAAAACTCAATATTTTTATTTTTTAGTAAATGATTTTCATTTGCGTATTTAAAATAACTATTTACACCACTTGTAACTGAACTTCCCCAAGATTTTATAATGCCCGTTTTAGGTAAAGATGAACCCACAATAATAGTGTTGTTTTCAAAGACATCATCTTTTAAATAAACATAAGAAATAATAAAAATAAATATAAAAACTAGTAATTTTTTCGTCATAAGAAAGTGTACAAGAAATTTTTAAAAAAAACCTTTATACTTAAATACAATTAAGTAACAAAGTGGGTAAAACGGTAAAATATATTTTAGTGATTAAGTTACCTTTAATTTTTATGTTTATAGAATGAGGTAAAATATTATTTACCAAAAAGGCATAATCTATGCAAGAATTTATTTATTATAATCCAGCTGGACTTGATTTCCCAGTTAGTGAAAAGATATTAGTAACTTCAAATATTGAAGATATAAAAAGTAAAGAATTTTTAATATCAAATTCACCTGAAGTAAAAAGCGAATTAACAGCTTTAGAAATTGATTTTTACATCAGAAATTCACAAGATAATCCATCAAAAAAAATTAAAAATGTTTTAGAACTTTATGAAATTGCAGCAACAAAATATGATTTTGCACAAGATATTCCATTTTCACAAGAAGTTACAAACGATGTATTATTAATAAGTTCAAATGAAGAAGATTCACAAAATTTTATATCAAAAGTAAAAGAAGAAGAAATTGAACTTTTTTCAATAAATGAAGAGATAATAAAATCAATAACAGGACATATAGGAAATCTTCAAGTAATCGTAAGTGATGAAGAAGAGGGTGAGATAACTTTAAATGTATCACAAATAGTTTGGTTCGATGCAAAAGAAGCAGGACTTGAAAGAAGTGGAACATTAGACCCAAATTTAACAAGTATAGAAGAAGTGATTGAGACTTTAAAGAAAAATATAAATTCATATTCATATAAAAAATTTACAACATATAATCAAAATATTTGTCAATATCACGGAAGAAGAGAAGAAATTTGTAGTAAGTGTGAAGAGGTTTGTCCAACGGTTGCAATTACAAAAGATGATAAAACTAAAACATTAATATTCTCTCAAATTGATTGTCATGGATGTGGTGGTTGTGTTTCTGTTTGTCCAAGTGGAGCTATGGATTATGCACCAACAAATAGAGATTCTTTATATGATATAAGCGATTTTTACAAAGAAACACATCCTTTGATTATTCCACAAAAGATGAATATTGAAAACCTAAACGTATCTTTAAAAGAGTATGTACTTCCTCTTGCAATTGAAGGTGAAAAGTTTTTAGATGAATCAACACTATTAACTTTACTTCAATTATCAGGTTCACAAGTGATTTTTTATTCTGATTTTATTTCAAAAGGAACGGGTGATTGTATTCGAATCTTAAATGATATTTATCAAAAAAGATTTGGTCTTGATGCAATTTTACTTGCAAGTAATGAAGAAGAGTTAGAAAAAGTTTTAAAAGAAGTTTCTTTTGTGGAAAATTCATATTACAACTTCAACCAAAAAGGTCTTAAAAAAAGAGAAGTATTCTCTCAAAGACTTTTAAAAATCGTAGGTGAAGATGATTTAGGTGTTGTTAAAACAGGTGAACATGTACATTATGGAAGAGTTTTAGTAAATGATGCAAACTGTACTTTATGTTTAGCATGTGTTGGGGCTTGTAATGTTGATGCACTAATTGCAAATGAAAGTGACTTTACACTAAGAATCAATCCATCACTTTGTACAGCATGTGGATACTGTGAAGTTTCATGTCCTGAAAAAGATTGTCTAACAATTCAAAAAGATGAGATAGAACTTCAACCTTTATGGTTTAAAGAAAATATTTTAGCAAAAGATACACTATTTGCTTGTGTTGAGTGTGGAAAAGAATTTGCTACAACAAAAGCTGTTGAAAAAATAGCAAATATGATGGGTCCTATTTTTGCCCTTGCAAGTGAAACTAAAAAAAGAACATTATATTGCTGTGAAGATTGTAAGCCAAAACTAATGATAAAAGAAGGATTATTAAATGCATAATGAAGAAATAAATAAAGCAAGATTATTTTTATAAAACTTATTATCTCAATTATTTGTTGAAGAATATGCGAAAAATAATACAGAAAAAATTATAGAAGATTTAGAAGTTTTATCAAAAAATTCATTTGATGAAGATGTATCTTTTGCAGCTGTTGAAATATTAGGATATTTAAAACAAGATGGAGCAAAACAGTTATATATTGATTTTCAAGAACTATTTATTGTTCCTTTTGGAACATATATTCCACTTAGTGCTTCATGGTATCATGAGCAAAGAGAAGGTGGTTTTATGCAGTTAAAAGTAAGAGATATTCTTGCTCAAACGAAAATCAGAAAAGATGAAAAATCTTTTACAGCACCAGAAGATCATTATGGATTTATTTTTACATTAAGTGCATATTTAATTGAAGAACAATTAAAAGGTGAACTTAAAGAAGATTTACAAAAAGAGTTATTTAAAACAGTTTTAAATCCTTATTGTGATGATCTTGTATATAAATTACTAGCAAGTTCTAGTAGAATTTATACAAAAGTTGGTGTGATTTTAGGAAATATTTGTAACTTTGAAAGGGCATATTTAGATGTTCCTAAAGTTGATGTAAAAAAATAGGGATTTTAAAAAAGTCCCCCTAAGAACTTAAAGAGTTTTTAAGAGGGCTTTTTACCCTAATCAAATAAAGGAGTTATCATGGCTGATGAGTTAAACCAAAGACGTAACTTTATCAAAAGAGCTGGTATTGCTGCTACTGTGGTTGCTGGTTCTGTGGTTGCAACAGCTGCAACGATGGAAAGCCAACCACGAGGTGGTGGAAGCAACGCAGGGAATGGTGTTGTTACTGGTAGAGCTAAGAAAAAAGAAATTCTTTACAAAAAAACTATGGCGTGGAACGAATTTTACGACGCTGCTAAGTAGATAAGAAATAAATAAGGAGGATAGTATGGAAATGTTAAAAAGCTTTGGAAGAAGAAGTTTCGTTAAGATGGCTTCTCTTGCAACAGCTTTAACAGCTACATCTGCCTTTGCTAGTGGTACAAATAATAATGGTGTATTAAGAAATGCCAATGAAGAAGAGATTAGAAATCCTTTTCCTGGTTCAAAACTTATAAAAACTATTTGTACTCACTGCTCGGTTGGTTGTGGTGTTATTGCTGAAGTTCAAAATGGTGTTTGGGTAAGACAAGAAGTTGCTCAAGATCATCCAATTAGTCACGGTGGACATTGTTGTAAAGGTGCTGATATGATTGATAAAATCAGAGGTACAAACAGACTTCAATACCCAATGGAAAAAACAAACGGAAAATGGAACAGAGTTTCTTGGGACGATGCAATGACTAAAGTTACTGCAAAGTTAACAGAACTAAGAGAAAAATATGGTCCAGATGCAGTTCAATTTTTAGGATCAGCAAAAGTTAGTAATGAGCAAGCTTACTATATTAGAAAGTTTGCAGCTATGTTCGGAACAAACAACATAGATCACCAAGCTAGAATTTGACATAGCCCAACAGTTGCCGGTGTGGCAAATACATGGGGTTATGGAGCTATGACAAATCATCTAGGCGACATGCAAAACTCAAAAGCTATTTTAATTATGGGAGCAAATCCAGCTTCTAACCATCCTATTGCTATGCAACATATATTGAAAGCAAAAGAGCAAAATGGTGCAAAAATTATTGTAGTAGATCCAAGATATTCAAAAACAGCTGCTAAAGCTGATATTTATTGCAGAATTAGACCAGGAACAGATATCGCCTTTTTATACGGAATTATTAGATTAATTCGTGAAAATGGTTGGGCAGATAAGTCATTTATTGCTGATAGAGTTTATGGAATGGACGATATATTTAAAGAGTGTGAAGAGTATACTCCTGAACACGTTGAAGATATAACGGGATGTTCTAAAGAGTTATTAATTCAAGCAGCAACAGTATTTGCAGCAGCAGATCCAGGTGCACTTATATGGAATCAAGGTTGGACACAACATACAGTTGGTTCATCAAATACAAGACTTGGTTCAATTATGCAATTAACTTTAGGAAATTTAGGAAAACCAGGTGGTGGATGTAATATTCTAAGAGGTCATGATAACGTTCAAGGTGGAACGGATATGGGTTGCCTTGCGGATTCTTTACCTGGATATTATGGATTACTTGAAGGTTCTTGGAAATACTTTGCAAAACAATGGAAAGTTGATTATGAGTGGCTAAAAGGAAGATTTAAAACTCCTGAAATGATGCAAGCTAAGGGTAATAGTTTATCTTTATGGATTCATGGTGTTTTAGACGAATCTAATAACAAATATAATGCTGGAGCTCCTTTAAAAGCGTTAGTTTGTATTGGAAATGGTATTTCAACTATTACTCAAACTCATAAGGTAAAAGAAGCTTTAGATAAATTAGAAATGGTTGTATTTATTGATCCTTATGTAAATGATGCTGCTGTTATTACAACAAGAGAGAACAATATGTTCTTATTACCTGCTGCTTCTCAAGTGGAAACTTCAGGAACAGTTGTAAATACATCAAGAGCTGCACAATGGAGATCAAAAGTAGTAGAACCTTTATATGAAGCAAGACCGGATCATGAAATTTTATTTGATTTTGCAAAAAGATTAGGTTTCTATGATGAATTTGTTGCTGGTATGGGAAAAGGTAATAACTTTACTTGGCCAGAAAATGCAACAGATGAAATCGCAAAAGCTTTAAAAACTATTGGAATGCAAGGTAGAACGGCTGAGCGAATTAAAAGACATACTGAAAATTGGCATTTATTTAATTCTACTTCTTTAAAAGGAAGAGGAATTACGCAAAAAGAATATTATGGATTACCATGGCCTTGTTGGAATGAAACTCACCCAGGAAGCCCTGTTTTATATAATATAAATCTTCCAGTATCACAAGGTGGTATGGGATTCAGAACTAGATTTGGTGTTGAAAGAGAAGGTGTTAGTTTGCTAGCAGCTGAAGGAAGTGCACCAAAAGGAAGTAGAATCAAAGGTGGATATGATGAAATTACTGCTAAGAATATTGAAGAATTAGCGGGAATTACTTTAACAGAAGATGAGAAAAAATTACTTGAAGGTAAAAACTGGAAAAATGATGACAGTGGACTTTTAGTTAAATATGCACTTGAAGCTGGACTTGCTCCTTATGGAAATGCAAGAGCTAGAACAAATGTATGGGAATTTGTAGATCCAATTCCAAAACATAGAGAACCATTACATACATTTAGACCTGATTTACTAGCAAAATATCCAGCAATCAAAGATAAAGCTAACCACTTTAGAGTTGATGTTAGATATGAAACAGAGCAAAATGCACAAGTTTGGATAAAAGATTATCCAATCAATATTGTTTCAGGAAGAGTTGTTGAGCATATGGGAACAGGAACAGAAACAAGAGCATCAAAATATTTAGCTGAACTTTCAGGTGAAATGTATGGAGAATTACATCCAACTTTAGCTGGAAAATTAGGAATTAAAGATAATGAGATGATGTGGCTTTATGGAACAGGTGGTGGAAAAATCAAAATTAAATGTAAATATAGTTTAAGAGTAGATGAAAATTCTGTATTCTTGCCTCAAAACTTCTCTGGAGTTTGGAGTGGTGAGCATTTAGGACATAGATATCCAACAGGAACACAACCTTATGGGTTTGGGGAAAACTCTAATCAAGTTACAAGTTATGGTTATGACCAACAAACTTCTTGCCCAGAAACAAAATGTTCTTTAGTAAGAATTGAAAGAGCATAGGAGAGCAGCATGAATGAAACTACAAATTATTCAAGAATGAAATTTTATTGTGATGAGAACCTTTGTATTGATTGTAATGGTTGTGTTGTAGCTTGTAAAGAAGCTCACGAAGTTCCAGTGGGAGTTAATAGAAGAAAAGTAATCACAGTAAATGAAGGAATAGTGGGGAAAGAAATTTCTCTTTCTATGGCTTGTATGCATTGTGCTGATGCACCTTGCCAACAAGTTTGTCCAACTGATTGTTTTTATATTAGAACAGATGGTATTGTTTTACATGATAAAGATAAATGTATTGGTTGTGGATATTGTTTATTTGCTTGTCCTTTTGGTGCTCCACAATTTCCGAAAAATGGTGCATTTGGTACAAAAGGAAAAATGGATAAATGTACTATGTGTGCAGGAGGTCCTGAAGAAACAAACTCTCATGAAGAGTTTCATAAATATGGGCAAAATAGAATTTCAGAAGGTAAAGTACCAATGTGTGCGTCTATGTGTTCAACTAAAGCTCTACTTGTTGGTGATGCCAATGAGGTTGCTTTAATTAAAACATATAGAGCAGCTTCACAAGGTAAAGGTATCACAACTGAATCTTATGGATGGTAGGAATTAATTATGGAAAATAGCTCATTTTTTCAAAAAAATAAAGCGTATATTCTTACTCTTCTTGGGCTATCATTAGTGGGATTTGTATTTGTTAAATTTTTTATGATTATGGATTGGGAGTACTTATTTAAGTACACAATCCATGCAATTACAAACGGAAAATTAGATGGAGTTTTAACTCCAGCTGATACCAATTATAAAGCTATGGTAAATGCAGCATTTGGACCAAATTATGAAGCAATTGCTCCTGAAATAATAAGAGCTAGTAATGAAAGACAACTATATATTTGGTGGGTTTTTGTTGCTGAAATTGTAATTTTTTGTGTAATGTATACATTTAATGGTAGACAAGAAGCTATTATTACAAGACCAAATGACCAAGTGGAAGTATTTTCACTATTTCATAGAGCTGTTATTTGGTTGAATGTTATTATTATAATTGCTTTAATAATTACTGGATTTAACATAACATGGAGTTTAAGAAGCGAAGGTGGATTTATCCCTTTTATACTTAGAGGAACACATGAGATTACAGGTTTACTTTGGTTTCCTATTTGGTTACTAATGACTATTATTGCCTTTAAAGATATTAAACTATTATCAAAAAATAGTTTGTTAAGAAAGATAATTTTGCCAGGAAAATATAAACCTATGAAAAGAGTTATTTTTATAGTGTTTATTTTAATGGGTGCTGGATTATTAACAAGTGGATTTATAATTTGGTTTTTACATCCAGATGCATTTATAAATGCTCAAGTTATTCAGTTTAAAAGAGCATTACTTTATGTACATTTTGGTTCTAGTGTATTGATTATGTTTTTCTTAATGGATTTTGTTTACTCAACATTAGTTGCAGTAAAAGGGAATTTTAAAGGATTACTTAGTGGTAAATATCCAAGAGAACATTTAGAACAATTAGCTCCTGATGTTTTAGCAGATATTGAAAATAAAAAAGGAAAAATGGCATGACAAGCCCTGTGAGAAGTGAAAACTTCTCCCTTTTTCATGATAATTTAGATGATTATACAAGAGAGATAATCATTGAAAAATTCTATGAAGATGGGATTGAAGTGGCTGAAGATTATGTTATTAAAGAAGATAAAATTGAATTTTTCTTAAATGGAAAAAGATTTTTATCAGTTATGAGTATAGCTCAATACCAAGATGCACATATTGTTGGATTTTTGTTAAGTGAAGCTGTAATAAATGATTTTAGTGATGTAGAATCTATATTTATAAGTGAAGATGGATTAAAAGTAGAAGTAATTGCAAATGTTAGTGATGAAGGATACGAAAATCTTTTTAGGGAAAAAACTTTAACCTCAGGATGTTGTATTGGTGTTACTGGAAATGCAGAAAAAGTTTTTGATTGTTCATTTATAAATACAGATTACAAAGTACATGCAAAAGATATTTTATCGAATATGAAACTATTTAATCAATCATCGAAACTTTTTGATAAAACAGGATGTGTTCATAAAGCAGAATTAGTTTTAGAAGATGGTACTATTTTCGTTGCTGAAGATATTGGAAGACATAACGCTATTGATAAGGTTATAGGACTTGCAAGTATTGCTAAAAAAGATGTAAAAAAATCGGTTTTATATGCAACAGGAAGATTATCCATGGAAATGGTTGTAAAGTGCGTAATGCATAAAATCCCAATTGTTGTCTCAAAAGCAGCAGTTACATATCAAGGTATCAAATCAGCAAATGAACATGGAGTTACTCTAATAGGATTCGCAAGAGGTAGCAAAATGAACGTATACACTCACTCAGGAAGAATAAATGTCTAGTATTGATGATAATGTAGTTGTAAAATTAGATAAAGTTCAAAAAGAACTATTACTAACAAATTTAGATGAAGATGGAAAACTATCTTGTATAAAAGCTTTTAAAGTTGCAAGACTCATAGGTAAAAAACCTATTGAAATGAGTGGCATAACAAAAAGTATGGGAATAAAAATCACAAATTGTGAGTTAGGTGTTTTTGGAAAATTAAAATTCAAAGAAGTAAACGAAGAGGTTTATAATAGACTTAAATCAAACTATATGGGACATGAAACACTAGAGTGTAAAATCCTATGGGATGAAGCAAAAAGATCAACATTAAATATCGTGGGTTCAACTGTAAAAAATAGTGATATTCAAGTAAGTCATTGTCAACTTGGTTGTTTTAGAACAAAAAATGGAAAAAAGAAGAGTGTTTAAACTAAATACTTTACAATATAATCCACAAGATATACAAATATCTTTAGAAAATTATTCTTTAGATAGTTTACTAACAAATAATAATTTTGATGAATTATGTGTAAAATATAAAGAAAAATTTAACTTCTCAAAACTAAAAACATTTGCTTTTTCAAAAGAGGGTTTTTTAGGACTGTTTTTAGAGCTAAAAGGAAAAATCGCCATTAGTCTTGGTGAGTGTGAAGCTTTAGTAAATGCTGGAAAACTATATGAAAGTTTAGGCTTTGATATAGTGTGGATAAGTCTTAAAAAAGATGGAAAAGTAAATTTAGTAGAACTTGAAAATCAAGATATAAACTATCTTTTTTTATCATCTTATGTGATGGATACTTTTGTAAAAACATCTTTAAGTGAAGCAAAAAAACTTACAAACGCAAAAATAATATCAAATGCAAGCGCCCATAAAGACGAGCTAAGTGATACCATTTATTTTGATAATTATAAACTAACAGGATATAACCTTTCAGGTGTAATTTTATTTGAAGATGAAAAACTTTTTGAACTTTTACATATTGGATTTATAGATACTTTGGCTTCAAAATACTGTTTTGAAGCCTTAGAAAATCAAAATTTTGATTTACAGATGAAAGAAAAATTCTTAGAAAAACTAAAAGAAAAATTTCAAGATAATATATACTTTTTTGTAGAACCAAATGATACATTAGATTATTCATTGCATATTGCACTAAAAGGTATAAAAGCAAGGGAACTTATACGAACACTTGCCCTTAATAAAATCTTTTTAACAAACGGTGAAGGATGCTCTTTAGGACTATCTAAACCATCACGAATCATACAAGCTATGGGTTATGATGAACTTACAAGTAGAAACTCGTTACAGCTATCTTTTGCCACATCTTTTAGTGATGAAGAGATTGAAAAAATTGTAAACTCAATGTATTTAAAATATAAACAAATAAAATCCCTTTCTTAAATTTCTTTATTTATAATTTCACTTTTTTTAGATATCTTAATATATAAAGAATAAAAGGAAAACTATGAAAAAAGTTATATTATTTTTAATGATTACAACAGGGGCATTATTTGCAGCAAGATCGGAAGAGCACACGTCTGAACTCCAGTCACG
>OBMA010002255.1_pt1 | contig 11300 bp, 8 predicted proteins | sample 1539141 | NCBI WGS metagenome assembly OBMA01 (sample SAMEA3991484, study PRJEB22521) | metagenome | biome: anthropogenic terrestrial biome; feature: sewage plant; material: raw primary sludge | place: Sweden | collected 2012-09-26 | reverse complement strand
TCAACATTTTGCCACGCAGGTGGAACCAACATACGCAGTGCACGGAATAAATCCATACCACCACCGACCAGAATTTCAAGCATATTATCTAAGCTTGAAGAATCCGAACCGGTACGGTTTACAATTGGATTTAATTCAGTTAAACCCGGCAATAATGGGTTTTCCAATTTAGGCACACGTGCCATTGCCCAATTACGGTTGGCGGTAATGGTGTTAATTTCACCGTTGTGCGCCAAGTAGCGGAAAGGCTGTGCAAGTGGCCAACGCGGTAAAGTATTGGTCGAAAAACGCTGATGGAATACCACAATATGTGATTCCAAACGTGGATCTGCAAGGTCAGTATAGAAGTCTGCAATGGCTGCAGGCATCATCAAACCTTTATAGGTAATCACGGTTGAGCACAATGTTGTGACATAGAATGATGAATCATTCACTAACAGCTGTTCAGCACGGCGACGTGCAAGGAATAACTTACGGTTGAATTCAACCTCAGTCACGCCCATAGGGCAATTGACAATAATTTGTTCAAAGGCTGGCATTGATTGCAATGCAATCTCACCTAAAGCTTCAACATTGGTTGGAATCAAACGCCAAGCCAAAACTTTTAAACCTTCAGATTCAATTTCTTTGGTGAGAATTTGTTTTGAATGTGCTGCAATAGCGGGATCAAGATTTAAGAAAATAGTACCGACCGCAAAAATTTCGCTCAGGGTAATATCACTGAGTTTTTTGGCTTCTTCACGGAAGAACGCTTTTGGCATAGCCAGCAATAAACCACAACCATCCCCTGTTTTGCCGTCTGCGGCAATACCACCACGGTGGGTCATACAACTTAAACTATGAATCGCGGTCTTGACCAAATCATGGCTCGCATCACCCTGCATATGGGCAATTAAACCGAAACCACAGTTATCTTTAAACTCATCCGGTTGGTATAAACCTTGAGCGGGAGCTACAGTATTAGGCGATGGCATGTGCATAGCGTACCCTTCTTTCAACATGGCCCATATAGCGGGCATCTAACAATCAAATATCTTCTTTGCGATTTAGTCCAATTTACTCACACGCAGATCAAGATTGAGCCAAATCATTTTCTTCACATGCTTAAGATAATCGCATTTCATCTTATATACATGAATCAATTACAAAAATGTTTTGTTGACCTTACGCACTCTTTTAAAGCAGGTAAATTCAACAACTTCGCACAATCATTGAAGCTTTTCGCGCCAAAATAGGGACAATAACTCAATTCATGCACCAATAAAGCAAAAATTATGCCAATTTAGAAAATGCAATGCTAAATGTTTTAAATATAGAAATATTAAAGTTTCTACAGCATAAGCTCATTTTCTAAAAAACACTTTTCGCACTATATTTGTGCATCTAAATATTTTTATAACTTAATTTGCTCTATTTTAGAACTATATTTTTAATTAAATGGATCACTAATGTCTTTTTCTGCTGCTTTATTGCCACTTTGTTTAGCAACAGGGTCAACCGTAGAATGAGATTCTTGTACATCAACCACATTCCCTTGCTCATCACGACGTGTCACCTTGGTCGTTGTGGTCGCTGTTTTCGGGTCAACAGGCACAACCGCAGGTTTCAGTTTAGGTAAAGCCAATACAGCCGCATCCACTCGAGGCAAGGGTGCAGATTTTAAAGTGACGGCATATAATTTGTTATTCGTCGCCATTTCTTCTGCCCCCATATCGTTCACCAATGCGACATAATTTTCGATATCTTGCACTTTAGGTTGAATCGACTTGGGAAATTGCAGCGGCAATTTTTCTAGCGCTTGTTTCGCGTCAGCATTATTCTTATATAAACCGTAAAGCAGCACATATTGTTCAATTTGATTTTCGCCATTCAAGCGAATATAAAAAAAGTTGCTACGATCGGATTGTTTTTTAAGAAAACTGCGAAGAACATCATCTTCAGTCACTCGGAACAGCTCAATCGTGATTGCATTTTTATTGTCATTAATAAATTTACTGCCACGAAATTCTGGTTCATAGCTTGCCGTTGTCACTACACGGGTCGTCATAGCTAAAGGACGCACTTCGTCTTGCAGCGCACCTAAAAGGTTGGTTGCAGCCACTTTTTCAGGTTGAATTTGCAACTCAGACTCAGTTTCAGCAGATTTTTCCACTTCCACCAAGGCATCACTATCTGTAATCGCCCAAAAAACCAGTGCCGCAAACAAACACACCATCCCACACACGAGCCAGATATAGTTTCGAATACGTTGCCATTGTGTACGGATGGTTGCCATGCCTTATGCCTTCTCTTGATTCGTTAAAATCGCTTGTTTCATCAATTCCAGATCAAATTCTTTGCTAATCACCGCCTGCCCTAAAGATTTCATTAGGACCAGACGCAATTGTCCATTGAGCACTTTTTTATCATGTGCCATAAAGCCAAGGAATTCATCCAGTGGAATCGCTGGGCATTTTACGGGTAAATGGGCACGTTGAATGATTTTTTTTGTACGTTCGACATCAGCGAGTGAAATCCAGCCCATGCGCTGCGATAAATCCGCAGCCATGACCATACCGGTTGCAATCGCTTCACCGTGTAGCCAAACCCCATAACCCAAATAAGATTCAATGGCATGACCAAAAGTATGACCTAAATTCAGCAAAGCACGCTCACCTTGCTCTTTTTCATCATTGGCGACAATTCGTGCCTTATGCGCACATGAACGATAAACTGCTTCAGCCAGTAATGTAGCATCTCGCCCAACCAAGCCATCCATATTTGCTTCGAGCCAAGTTAGAAAATCAAGATCACCCAATAAGGCATACTTAATCACTTCTGCCAAACCCGCAGACAGTTCACGATCTGGTAACGTGTTTAATTGCGCCATATCAGCCAACACCACTTGGGGTTGCTGGAATGCACCAATCATATTTTTACCCAAAGGATGATTAATACCTGTTTTCCCGCCAACACTTGAATCAACTTGAGATAAAAGCGTGGTCGGCACTTGGATAAAATAAACACCGCGCTGGAAACATGCAGATGCAAAACCGGCCATATCCCCAATCACCCCACCACCGAGGGCTAAGACTGTCGCATCACGATTAAAACCCGCTGCTAACAAAGCATCAAAAATTAAATTTAAATGTTCAATATTTTTATATTTTTCACCATCAGGCAAAACACATGTTGCAACTGTTTTCCCCAAACGCTCAATCGCACTCACATAATGATCTAAATACAAAGGCTTAACTGTTGTATTGGTGACAATCATGACTTGTTTTCCGTGAATATACGGCTCAAGTAAAGATTGTGGGTTTAAATCACTGCCAATAAAAATAGGATATCGACGATCGCCGAGTTCAACATGTAAAGTTTGCATGAAATTTAAACCATTAATTAGACTAAATCTGCTTCTTGAGAAACAATCATATGTAAGATTTTTTGCGCTAAATCACGAGCAGCCCCCTGATTTGTTTCAATAATATAATGTGCAATTTCTCGATACAAAGGATCACGAATTGCCAATAAATCACGTAACTTTTGTTCAGGGTTTTCAACTTGCAGTAAAGGACGGTTTTTATCCCGATAGGTACGCTGTAATTGAATTTCGACAGGAGTATAGAGATAAACAACAATTCCGCGTTGTTTTAAAAATTCACGATTCGCCGCTTGAGTGACAACACCACCACCCGTTGCAAGAACCAATTGTGAGCGGGCAGTCAGTTCATTAATGACCATGGTTTCACGGTTACGAAATCCATTCTCGCCTTCTTTTTCAAAAATCCAAGGAATGGTTGCACCTGTCTTACGTTCAATCTCATGATCACTGTCAAGAAACTCTCGTCCTAACAGTTCCGCTAAATGTCGACCAACCGTTGTCTTCCCAGCCCCCATTGGCCCTACCAAATAAATATTTGGTAGGGTTTCAAACTCATTGCTTGGCAAGGAGTCACCTATTTATTTTGTTAAATTCAAAATATATTAATGATTTCTTGAAACACTGTCATTAACAATTCGTGGTGTAACAAAAATCAATAGCTCACTCTTTTTATCCGTTTTCGCATCTTTACGGAATAAACGCCCCACATAAGGCAAATCGCCAAGGAAAGGCACCTTAGTTTGACTCGTGGAAGTTAACTGTTCGAAGATACCGCCAAGCACAACGGTCTCGCCATTCTCCACCAATACATTGGTATTGATCTCATTTTTATTAATTGTATATTGACCTGTCGGCGTAGGCGTACCCACTGAGTCATTTTTAATTTTCAACATCATCTGGATTTTACCATCAGGCGTAATACTTGGGGTCACATCCAAACTTAAGGTTGCATCGATAAACTCTGTTTTAGACACTGCATTTGCACCGCCCCCCTCAGAAGACTGATAGGGAATTTGTGTGCCTGACGCAACTTGAGCGGGTTGCTTATCTGCTGTGAGAACTTTTGGTGTTGAAATAACCTCACCATAACCATCTGCTTGTAATGCAGAAAGTTCTAAATCCAGCATGAAATCAGACAAACTAATTAAACCAAAGGCAATACTGCTGGCCCCAGGAGTGGTTACACCTAAATCAACATTGAGATTGTCTGGGCGCTGAATGGTATATTTACCCTCATCATCAGGTGTTTTTAAATCCCATAGGGTCGTATCACTACCACCAACAAGTAAACTGCTATTACTATTAACACCTTGAGATAAAATACCCCATTTCACGCCCATTTCTTTGGTAAAATCGGTTGAAGCACGAACAATACGCGCCTCAACCATGACTTGTTTAACTGCAATATCCAGCAAATCAATCATTTTACGAACTTTATCAATATTGAGTGCTGTATCATTGATAATTAACGTATTGGTCCGCACATCAGCAACAGCACTACCGCGTGAACTCAACAAGCTTTCTAGTGCAAGTGAGTCTGAATTAGCAGTACGATTTGATGTAGCTCCCTTGCCATCACGAGATTCTTCTAATAACTTTAAAATATCTGCGGCTTTGGTATAACTTAATTTAATATATTCCGTTTGAATCGGAGCAAGTTTAATACTTTGCGCGATTGCTTTCGCCTCTTCTTCTTCTGACTTGATTAACTCAGCAACAGGAGCAATCCAAATCACACTTCCATTACGACGTTTATCTAAATTTTTTGTTTTTAGAATAATATCCAGTGCTTGATCCCATGGCACATCTTTTAAACGTAAGGTGATATTTCCTTGCACGGTATCGGCTGCAACCATATTAATTTCAGTAAAGTCTGCCAATAACTGTAGAACTCGACGTACTTCTATATCCTGAAAATCAAGTGAAATCTTTTTACCCGTATAGGTATTTGCAGCTTTTGGTTTCAGTGGACTTTTATCCTCTGGACGTTTCAAACTGATGGTGAGTTTATTATCCGCTTGGTATGCCATGTATTCATAGCTTCCAGCCGTCTGAATGGTCACCACACCATTTCCACCATCATTATGTGCATCAATGGTAGACACAGGTGTTGCAAAATCATTGACATTTAAGCGACGAGCCAAATGTGTAGGCACTTTATTGCCTAAAGTCCTGACCACCACCTTACTGCCTTGCTGTTGTACATCGACTGGAGTATTCGTCCCCAATAAATCAATAACAATCTGCCCTTCACCTTGACCGCCACGCTGGAAACCAATATTGGAAATTCCTTGTGCCGATTTCTGGGCAGCGACATTTTCAGTAGCAACAGCATTACCAGCCGCATTAATTTTTAAAATAAAAGTATTACCTTCAACACGTGTCGTGAAGGCACCCGCATCCGCTAAATTTACCGTTAAACGCGAACGCTGGGCATCAGAACTGACATCAATAGAGCTGGCTTCTTGCGTTGCAACTGCAATGCTATTTTGTTTTAAATTCTGCTGTGCTTTATCAAAGTCAAGAACCAAACGTGATGGCTGTTCTAATTGATAGGCTTGAGGTTGCGGTGGTAGGCCATTAAACATGACACGAATTTCTGTACCTTGACCTGCAATTTGCATTGGTACAATATTGGTAATACTGACTTGTGCATTCGCAACTTGCATGACTGCAATCGCCACAGCACCCATAGAAAATTGACGGAACAAATGGTTCATTGTATTGCCATCCCCAAATATAAAATCTTTAAAACTGTTATTCATTTTTATTCCTTTAAACTTACGGCGCAGGTCCAATTAAGATAAGACTTCTTGGACGCTCCACGTATCCTTCTCGCCCATCTGGAATAATTTCCACGAGATCAATTTGTGTTGGCGTAATTTTCACCACACGACCGTGATTAACACCCATATAACTACCGAGTTGTATACGTTCAATTTCACCATCTGGGGTTTGAATCAATGCCAAAACTTGTCCAGTTTGGCTACGCATACTACCCTTCATATTTAAGGATTCAATCGCATAACTTTCTAAAGGCTGCGGTTGACGTGACAAATTCGGATAGACCCGTTTTCCAGCCATAATTTGTAATTCAGCAGCCAAAGAGCCCGGTAAAAAAGGACTTTTGAGCTGGTGGGCTGAATAATTAAAAGTTGGCACTGGTGCAAACACGGGCGCCGGTTCAATCGGTAAAGGCGATTGATTACGAATACTCGCCATTTGCTCATTCACAGCATCAATACGAGAATCACATCCAACCAATAACAATCCCAACATCAGGCTTAAAGTAATTTTTTCTATTTTCATCACTGTGTCCCCCCTGCTGCAGTAGGTGAGCTAGCAGTTGCACTATCCGTCGAATTAGCGGCTCCAGCGGTTGATGAGCTATTGTCCGTATTTCCGATGTAACGGTATGTTTTGGCTTTAACATTATAAGTAATTTGAGGAATATCGGTTTTTTTCTCTTTATTTTCCGTCGCGGTAATATCAAAATCATGCAACGTCACAATACGCGGAAGCGCAGCAATACCGCTAGCAAAAGAACCAAAGGCATGATAATCACCCGTCGCTTCAATCGAAATCGGTTGTTCAATAAAGAACTCTTGTTTCACTTCATTTTCTAAAAGAATATTTTTAAATTTCAGACCTGAATTAACACCACTGACGTTAATATCTTCAACCAATCCTGGAATTTCAGTTTCTTTTGGCAACTGCTCTAATTGCTGATTAAAATTTGCTTCCATTTCCAACAACTGTGCTTGTAACTGTTGCAAATTACGCAGTTTTGAATCCTTTTCGCGAAATTCATTGAGTAAATTTTGCTCTTGCGCACTGGCATTGGAAATATCATCCAACTTACCCTTAATCGATGCGAAATAACCCAGCAGAGCAATCATCATGATAATCAAAATCCAGCAAGTGATTTTGACTGATAATGGCCAGCTTCCATAGTTATTCATATCTAAGGTATTGAACTGCTGAAGAAACTTATCCAACGTCATCTTCTTTTTAGTTGCAACAGCTTCTTTTTGATTTAATTCATCAAATTCATCGAGACTCATTGTGCTGCCCCCGCTGTTGAATTAGCTGTATTGGGTGGTACTTCTGGTTCTGTTGGCGCTGCAATTTCATCTAAATCAGCAGTCACCACAAATGAACCATAACTCTCTTCAACACGTGGTACCACAGAGCTTGGTGCCTGATCTTTTTTCTCTTCTACAGCTAAGAAAGAATTCATAAAGGCATTACGATACCAAGGCGATGCTTCTAAATTACGTAAAAATTCCGCAACCGTATTTGGGCTTTCTGCTTTCCCTTCAATGGTAAACTTATCGCCTGTACGGGCAAATTTAGTAATATACAAATTAGTTGGTGTCACGCGTACCATTTCATCAATCAGACGAACAGCAATCGGTCTTTGTCCTTGTAAACCTTGAATGAGCTTCATACGTTCAATAATCGCATCACGCTGCTTTTCCAAGCCTTCTAAAGACTTCAATTGCACATCAAGATTTTGATTGGTACTGGTAATCAGTTGATTGGCTTGTTCTTGGTCTTCAAGTTTCTGGTTATAGTAAAACCATGCCAGTGCAACGGCTAAAACCCCGATTAATGCCGCCCCAATACAAATTGCAATAAATTCTTTTTTTCGTTTCTCTCTTAGCTCATCACGCCAAGGGAGTAGGTTAATTCTTGCCATTAATCAAAACTCCTCAATGCCAAACCACATGCCACCATGAGAGAGGAAGCATCGTTCTCTATCTTTTTAATATCAATTTGTGGAGAAAATCCCATTTGTAAAAATGGGTTGGCAATAGTCACACGATAACCAAGTTTTTGTTGTAATAGCTTCGCGAGCCCCGGAATATTGGCATTACCCCCCGCCAATAAAATATGATCAATTTCATTAAATTGTGAAGACGAGAAAAAGAACTGCAATGATCGTGCAGCCTGTTGCACCACTGCATCTAAGTATGGCTCTAAAACCTCAATATCATAATCATCAGGTAATGAACGACTTTTTTTCGCACGACCGGCCTCTTCAAAAGACAAACCATAACGATTTTGAATTTCTTGAGTCAGTTGTTTGCCGCCAAAGACCTGTTCTCGGGTATAGATCACTTTATTTTTTTGCATGACAGATAAGGTCGTCATGGTATGACCAATATCTAAAATCCCCACGGTATTCACACCCATAGGTAAAGTATCTGAAAACACTTGATAGGCATTTTCTATCGCAAAACTTTCAACATCAGCAATTTTCGCTGTCAAGTTCGCAAGCTCTAGGACTTCAGAACGTGCTTCTATATTTTCAAGACGGGTTGCAACCAATAGCACATTTACTCGATTTGGGTTAGCCAAACGTTCTGGCAAAACTTCAAAATCAAGGCTCGCTTCATCAAGAGGAAAAGGAATATATTGCTCAGCATCCATACGAATTTGAACTTCTCGTTCATCATCCGTCATATCTGCATCCATCTCAATTGTTTTGGTAATCACCATTGAGGTTGGAATTGCAAAAGCCGCAGCTGTAGATTGAGTATTGGCTAGATTGATTGCTCGCTCCAATGCATCACCCACTGCCTCAGGATTCAATATATTTTTTTCAACCACACTACCTTCTGGTAATGGAACCAGTGCATAGCTTTCAACCCAATATCTATTACCGCTCTTAACAGAAAGTTCCAATAATTTAACAGAAGTAGAACTAATATCTACTCCAATTAACCCCTTATTTGGCTTACGATATAACCTGAGCACAATACAATTCCTATTATTTTTTTATCCCCAATAAAAGTAACCCACTAATCAGTGTTGGTCTATAATTTTATACAGATACAATAACTCATCTAACAATCTGTATTTGTAAAGGCTATACTGACCGCCAATTAGTTTGCCATTAGCTCTTATTAAAACTTACTTGTTATGAAAAAGCTATCTCGTTCAGGCCGTGTTCATCCATTTTTTTTGATCATAATTATAGTTTTGGTCTCAATTCCGATGGGATTCTATGGCATGTATCTCTATATTGCCCCATCGTTACCCAAAATGACCACCTTAAAAAAGGCGCCGTTGTTAAAACCGTTACAGGTGTATAGTGCTGATAATGAGCTGATTGCAGAATATGGTGGAAAATTATCGGTCCCTGTAGAATATAAACAAATTCCAAAACCCTTTATTTCTGCCTTTCTTGCAGCAGAAGATTCTTCATTTTTTGAACATAGCGGCGTGAGTTTTAAAGGTTTAGGCCGAGCTGTGAGTGAAACTATTATTGGATCGAATGTGCAAACCGGTGGTTCAACCATCACCATGCAGGTCGCAAAAAATTATTATTTAACCCCTGAACGTACACTAAAACGCAAACTGACTGAAATTTTTCTCGCGCGTAAAATTGAACAAAACCTAAGCAAAGAAGAAATTCTCACCCTGTATGTCAATAAAATTTTCTTAGGCAAAAATGCCTACGGCATTGCGGCAGCAGCAAAAATTTATTACAACAAAAGCTTAGATCAGCTCAGCATTGCCCAAATGGCCATGATTTCGGGTCTACCCAAAGCACCATCTAAATACAATCCTGTGGTCAATCCAACACGTGCTTTAGAACGCAGAAATTGGATTCTAGGACGAATGTTGCAATTAGGTTCAATCAATCAATCACAATATCAAAAAGCGATTGCTGAACCGATTAATTTAGATATGCCTGACCGTGGGATCAATAATAAATTCCCTTATGTCGGGGAAATGGTGCGCTCTGAACTGGTTGAAAAATTTGGTGAACATGCCATCGATTCTGGCTATAAAGTTTACACCACGGTCAATAGTCAACGCCAAGCCTATGCAGAGCAAGCCGTTCAAGAAGGCTTGGAAGCTTATGATCGTCGTCATGGTTGGCGGGGTGCCGAAGCGCATAACAAACCCCTGACCGAATTTAATGCTTATGCAAATACTTATCCAGCCAAGGTTATTCAAGTCAATGGCAATTCTTTTGAAGCCCTGATGCAAGATGGCTCTACCGTGACCGTACCATGGTCTGGTATGTCATGGGCTGCCCCATACCGCAATGCCAATAGCGTTGGTCCTGCGCCAAGCAAAGCCGCTCAAATTGTAAAAGTAAAAGATATTATTCGCTTACGCCCAAATGACAACAAAACCTCATGGGCGCTGGTTCAAGCACCCAAAGCTCAAGGGCAACTGATTGCAATCAATCCAAATAATGGTGCAATCGAAGCCATTGTCGGTGGCTATAATTTTTATCAATCTAAATTCAATCGTGCATTACAAGGATGGCGCCAACCCGGTTCAACCATCAAACCGTTTGTCTATGCTTTGGCGCTTGAGCGTGGCATGACTCCGTATAGCATGGTCAATGACAGTCCAATTACCATTGGCAAATGGTCGCCTAAAAACTCCGATGGACGTTATTTAGGCATGATTCCATTGCGTCGTGCCTTATATCTTTCTCGAAATACGGTTTCTGTTCGTCTGTTGCAAACGGTCGGGATTGAACGTACTCGACAATTATTTATGGATTTTGGTTTGCACGAAAATCAAATTCCACGTAATTACACCATTGCACTGGGAACACCACAAGTTTTGCCGATTCAAATGGCAACGGGTTATGCAACTTTTGCCAATGGCGGTTATCGCATTCAACCGCATTTTATTGATCGCATTGAAGATGCTTATGGCAAAGTGATTTATCAAAGCAATCCTGAATATGCCTGTATTGCTTGTATCAATCAAACGGATGCAGAACAACTTGAATCGGCAGAAGCTGTCACTCCAGATGATGAAGTGATTGAAATGACCAATCCAACCTTGGCAGTGGAAAAAGAGCTTACTCAACTCCAATTAGATGAGTCAAAAAGTCAGTACCGCCAAGCTCAGCGCATTTTAAAATCAAGCTCTGCTTATGACATGGCCAATATTCTGC
>OBMA010002251.1_pt1 | contig 11312 bp, 11 predicted proteins | sample 1539141 | NCBI WGS metagenome assembly OBMA01 (sample SAMEA3991484, study PRJEB22521) | metagenome | biome: anthropogenic terrestrial biome; feature: sewage plant; material: raw primary sludge | place: Sweden | collected 2012-09-26 | reverse complement strand
CTCACGACAGGTTTCGCCATTTATCTCGTCCGCGACGGCGGCAGCTTTTTCGTAATTTCTGTTAAGCTGGAAAATATGAGACGCTCCACGTACGGCGCACAGATACGATACTGCGCGCGCTGCTCCGCCTGCACCCAGAATCACAATGTCTTCTCCATGTATCTTTATTCCAACCAGGTCAAGCGCTCGCTCAAGTCCAAGCATATCCGTATTATATCCTTTATATCCGCCATCCGGATTCCTGACAAGTGTATTGACAGCTCCTATTTTCTCCGCGAGCGGATCGATCCCATTCAGAAAATGAATGACGTCACTTTTATACGGAACTGTCACATTACATCCAAGGATGCTCAGAGCATCAGCCCCTTTTACTGCATTTTCAAGTTTTCCATCATCAACCTGAAACGGCACATATACAAGATTCTGTCCCATTTTCTCTGCAAGCGTATTATGGATATCCGGTGAAAGCGTATGTGCGACCGGATTCCCGATAAGTCCGCATACAGACGTATTCCCGTCAATATGCATTTGCTTATATTCATCTTTCTTTATTTCCATCTGCATTTCCTTCTGCATCAGACTTCCCCGACTTTCACTTGGTGCTACACTTATTTCTGCTTTTTTATATATCTTCTATAAAATACAAATATTATCTTTTCTATCTGCCGCTTCAATACAATCTGAAATTCCTCATGCGGATCCATAGGTTTTACAAGTATTGTTAATAGCCCCGTCCGATTTGCTCCCCAGATATCAGTCAGGAGCTGATCTCCGACAAAAAATGTATCAGTAAGATCTGTCTCCATCCTCTTCATCGCTGTGAAGAAGCCATCCGTTCCAGGTTTGTGAGCCTTGAATACGTAATCCATCTTCACAACATCACAGAAAGATTTTACTCTATGCTCCTTATTATTTGATACGACCATGCACTTAAAGCCCATCGTTTCAAGTCTTTTTATAAGCTCGCAGCTCCGCTCATCTGCCGGTGCATTGTCCTTCACAAGCGTGTTGTCTATATCAAATATTATTCCGCGATAGCCCTTTTCAAACATATCCTTATAGTCTATGTCATATGCTGAATCCAGATACACATCCGGATAAAAACATTCAAGCATTCCGTCACCTCATCAGACAATTTTATTTCCAAGCTTTTCAAAATATTTTAGCAGTATTCCATCTCTATAGCAAGAACTCAAGCCGTAACGTAGCCGTAACTGCATTCAGCAATAGCACTTTCGCGCTCCTGAATGCATTTTGAACCTTAAGGTAAATTCAAAGTTAGATAATGCTAAGCTCCTCGCGATTCGCGCAAAAAAAGAAGCGGTCGCCCGCTTCTCAATTATACTCAAAAAAACTATATGTGATATTACGCTACAAATTGCATTGTTCAGCTTCTATAAGCACTCGGAATCCTTATACTCCGGCATTCTCCATCGGAGCAAGTCTCCCTTTAAGTGTGACACTTCCATCGTCGCTTATAAAATGAGGAGTCTGTGCATTACCAGTTGTAGAACTTCCGGCATAATAGAGATAATCATTAAAGATACCACTCTTAACTTTATTGTCTACATTTGATGTCTGATCAAGTTTTGTGATATCCTTGCTGCTGCCGATATATCCATAGCTGTCATTCTTATTGAAACTTACTGAAACATTATCAAGTTTTGCAGTACGGCTGGCTTTATTAGTCGTTTCGGGCGTGACCGATATGTTCTCATTTGTCTGAGGAACTGCCTGCGCATTCTTCGTCTTTTCAGACTCAGAAGTAACCTGCGTGCTCTTTCCGATGGAACTTATCTTGGATGGATCATATTCATTTTTGAAAATATCATAGCTGTTAAGTTTCATCGACATACCGTATCACCGCCTTTCCACTTATATTTTTATCCCTTTACACATCAGATCTGAGTTTCCTTTTTTGATGTACATATTTATATCGGACTCAAAGTGCAAAAGATTAACTCTTATTTGAAAATAATCTTTTGATGCAAGTTACTTATAACACATAGCATCATGTCAAACTTCATCCCTGCAGGCTTTCAACAGACTCTTTGTGTAATCCGATCTTGGATTCGAGTACACATCGTCGGTGTCCCCCTGCTCAACTATACAGCCATTCTTCATGATCATAACGTAATCGCAAAGATCATAGACAACACGAAGATCATGGGAAATAAAAAGTATCGTAAGTCCCATCTTCTCTTTAAGACTTACAAGCAGCTGCAATATCTGCTTCTGAACCGTCACATCAAGCGCTGATACCGGTTCGTCAGCGATAAGAAGTTCCGGAGTCTGCATAAGCGCGCACGCTATGCTTATCCTCTGCCTCTGTCCGCCCGAAAGCTCATTCGGATATCTGTCCCGGATCTCAAGTGAAAGCCCTACTGTGGAAAGCATATCCTCAACAGTTTTCCTTCTTTCCAAAGCATTCATGTGAGACCTTATCCTGAGCGGTTCCTCAAGAATCCATTCAACTTTCCTTGCAGGATTAAGTGAGCCATACGGATCCTGAAATATCATCTGCGGATATTTCGAATTATGCGTTATCGTACCGGAGATATCACTATTTATCCCAAGTATCGCTTTTGCAAGTGTTGACTTGCCGCATCCACTCTCCCCGACAAGTCCCATTATATCACCTTTTTTTATGGCAAATGAAATATCTGAAAGAATCTGCTTCCGATGTCCATTAGATTCTCTCACAAATACATCAAGCCCTTTGACATTTAGGATATCACCCGCACTGCTTGTCTCAAGATTTCTGAGTTCATCCGGATCCATCCTTGGAATCGCTGCGATCAGCTCTTTTGTATATTCCTGCTGCGGATTTCCATATATGCTTTCTATCGTACCCTCTTCCACAAGACGCCCGTCATTCATAACGAGCACGCGAGTGCAAAGCTGTTTTACAAGACTCAGATCATGGGAAATAAAAAGTATTGCGGTGTGATTCTCTCTGTTTATCTTACGCAGAAGCTCGATTATCTGAGCCTGTACTGTAACATCAAGTGCTGTTGTCGGTTCATCAGCGATAAGGAGTTCCGGTCCGCATATCATCGCGGCTGCGATCATAGCGCGCTGTCTCATACCGCCAGACAGTTCATGCGGATATTCGCCGTACACTTCTTCTGGATTTTCGAGTCCGACACCTTTCATTGCTTCTAAAGCCTTCGCTTTACGCGTAGCATCATCCATGTCAGTATGGATTCGCAGGCTTTCTTCAATCTGCCATCCAATCTTTTTTACAGGATCAAGCGATGTCATCGGCTCCTGAAAGACCATTCCTATCTTATTTCCCTGAACACTGCGAAGCTCATTACGCGGACATGTCAAAAGATTATTTCCTGCAAATAAGATACTTCCGCTCTTTTTCATATCATGACGGTTTAGGAGACCCGCTATAGCAAGCGCGGTCATTGATTTTCCTGATCCGGATTCGCCTACGATTCCAAGGATCTCACCCGGATTGATATCAAGATTCATATGATGAACGACCTTCTCCGGTCTGTCATGGTCGAAGAATTCTATATTCAAGTCTCTGACACTTACAAGAGTTGTCATTTTATCTTCACACCTTCCCCCATAAGTCCCAGTCCGAGTACAAGAAGGATTATCACGATTCCCGGAAACAGAGCATAAGCCGGAGCTATAGATATATACGCCTGTGCTTCGGAAAGCATGCGTCCAAGACTTGCGTCCGGCGGCTGCACTCCGATACCCAGATAGCTCATTCCCGCCTCCGCGAGAACTGCGTTATTGAATCCGATCAGTATTGATGGTATGAGAACGCTCATAGTATTTGGCAGTATATGGCAGAACATGATCCTCATATCTCCCGCACCCTGCAGTCTTGCACTTCTGACATAATCCATGTTCTTGCATCTTATGAACTGGCTTCGAACCATACGCGTGAAGCTCGGAATAAATGCAATACCGAGTGCAAGGATGATCTTGTCACGACCGCTTCCAAAAAGGCTTACAAATACAAGTGCCAGAAGGATACTTGGAAATGCGAAGAGCGCATCGTTGACTCTCATAAGGATCTTATCAACTATACCGCCGAAGTATCCCGTAAAAGCACCGATTATAACACCGCATATGCATCCTATCGCAACAGTTCCGACTGCGACTTCAAGCGTATTGCGGCTTCCAAGCAGCACCCTGCTGAAGACATCACGTCCGAAATTATCACATCCCATAATATGTTTTACTGAAACACCCGCAAGTTTTGAGGCATTGTCCATTGCGTTAGGATCGTATGGCAGCCAGAATATCCCAATGATCGTCGCTGTCATTATGATTCCCGTTATTATTGATCCGATTATAAAGTACGGATTTTTATATTTCTTATTCATTCGCCGGCCTCCGTTATACGCGGATCGACTGCCTTATATATCAGATCTACTGCAAAATTCGCTACTACAGCAGTAAATGCGATGCACATGATTATCGCCTCAACTACAGGATAATCCCTGTTTGATATTGATGTCAGAAGCGTCCTTCCGATTCCCGGAATACTGAATACCTGCTCGATTATGATGCTTCCTGCCATCATATCTACATATGTCATCCCAAGAAATGTGATGACCGGTATGATAGCGTTTTTGAGCACATGACCGTATAAGACCGCATTTGTCCTGTTTCCTCTGCTGTATGCAGTCCTGACATAATCAAGTTCTGATTCCTTAAGGATCGATTCTTTCAAGAGCTTTGTAGCCATCGCACTCTTAGGAAGCGCTACTGCGATCGCGGGAAATAACATATATCCCATAAACCCGGCTATGCTTCTGTGATACGAGACGTACCCGCCAGGCACGAACAGATGAAGTATCTTCCCGAAAATAAAAGTTATGATTATACCGCCAAAAAATGACGGAATCGACATAAAGACCTGATTTACCGCAGTAAGTGCGAGATCCTGCTTACTGCCCTTATGCTTCGCCATATGGATTCCGAGCGGCACAGAGATGATCATCATGATGATAAATGCAAACGTTGTAAGTGTAAGCGTTACCGGAAGCTTATCCGCGATCATATTTCTGACAGGCATGCTGTAGCTGTATGACTTTCCCATGTCTCCCTTTATGAATGAAGAAGCCCACTCCGCATATCTCACCATCACCGGTCTGTCAAGACCCATAGTATGCCGCAATGCTTCAACGCTTTCCTTCGTCGCCTGTGTTCCAAGCTGATGTACTGCCGGATCTCCCGGTATCACCGCGAACGCAAGAAATACAAGGAGTGATACTATAAGCAGCGTCACGATTATGGATACTATTTTCTTTCCCAAAAATCTAAGCATAATTACATCCTCTGGCAATTCTCAAATATATCTTTCTGTCACATCTCATAAACTGCATCATGTATCAAAACACCCGAAACACGATATTTCACGATGTTCCGGGTTATTCATCTTATTTTGCAGAAGTATCATCTGCCAGTTTCAGGCTGGCGATATCCTGCACATAGAGCGGATAGAACTTGTATCCTGTATATTTCTTGTTAAGAGCTACATAGCATGGAAGATCCTGGATATATACGTTTGCCGCGTCATCTGCGAGTATTTTTTCGCATGAAAGATACAGCTTGGTCTTCTCAGTGTCGTCTATGCTTGCGGAAGCTTTTGCATACGTATCGTCGTATTCCTTATCGCTGAAATTGACAAAATTGTTGTCAGCGTCTGAGGTAAAACGTCCCAGAAGTGCTGATGCAGTAAGAGTCGAAGCATCGACACCAATGACCGTCGCTTCATATTTTCTGTTCGTATAAGTGTCTGAAAGCCAGGAATCCCACTCAACAAGGTTGATATTTGCCGTGATTCCGACTTTCTTAAGCTGTTCCACGATAACCTGCGCAGTATCGATATGCTGCTGATAATTAGAAGGAACTGTTATGGAAAATGAGAAACCATCCGGATATCCCGCATCCTTAAGGAGCTGCTTCGCCTTCTCAGGATCATATGAATATGTATTATTCAAGCTTTCGTCATAATACTTTGTAAAATTCGGATACATGCTGCTTCCGATTCTCTCGCCTTTACCACCTGATACATACTGCATTATCTCATCAGGATCTATCGCGTAGCACATAGCCTGTCTTACTTTGATATCATCGAACGGCTTTACTTTATTATTAAGATACAGCGCCTGAACAAGATTCATCGTTCCATCAAGCACTTCAAAATCATCATCTTTTCTTATCTGCTCGGCCTGTGTATCCGTAAGTCTTGCAAACATATCGATCGAACCGCCCTCAAGATCGCTCACGAGCGTATCTGTGCTTGCGCATACTTTGAAAGTCACGTCCTCGATATTCGCTTTAGTACCCCAGTAATCATCAAATTTCTTAAGTACAACACTATCCTGCGGTGTCCATGAGACAAATTTGTATGGTCCCGTTCCAATAGGCGCTGTCTCTTCATTTGCCTTATTTGCTTCAGGCACGATAGCACATGTCAGATACGCAAGGAAATCAGAATCCGATTCTTTCAGGTTGATGACGACCGTCTTGTCATCCGGTGTCTCGATCTTATCGATATTAGAAAATGCCGCAACATACGGTGTCCCTCCGTCTGTTCCGGCACATTTATTCAGTGAATAGCTGATATCCTGCACCGTCACAGGGCTCCCGTCCTGGAACTTTATACCGTCACGAAGTGTGAAAGTATATTCTTTTGCGTCTTTTGATACTTCGTAGCTGCTCGCTACGGCAGGAATCAGATTACCATCGCTGTCGGGCTTTACAAGTCCTTCAAACACGTTAAAGAGCACCTCTTTAGTTCCCGCCGCCACTGCTTTGTGAGGGTCAAGACTGTCAAGATCTTGAGGTATTCCAATGGTAATTTCGGAAGTATTCCCACCTGACTTGTCGCCTGAGCATCCTCCCAGTGCAACAGTAAGCGATGCGATCACTGCTGCGAAGATTCCTTTCAGAATTTTCTTTTGCATGTCACATTCCTCCCTGCCGGCTTTTACCGGCAAAACAATATTAAGTTATTTATTTAACAATGTGTTACCCTGTTATTCTATGCGCATCTATCCAAGAAATCAAGTGTATTGTGCAAACACATGGAACCGTTCGGAGCAAAGCTCACAAAAATAGAAGAGAACAGATCATCGACCTGTTCTCTTTCAAATATCACGCTTTTGTATCTCTATGTGGTTCCTGAAGAACCTTCGTCAGTTCGTCCATGAATGTGTTCACATCTTTGAATTCACGATATACCGATGCAAAACGGACATATGCTACAGGATCCAGATCTTTAAGCTTGCCCATAACAAGTTCGCCTATAACCCGGCTTGGAACTTCCTTATCATCATAACTGAAGACTTCTGTCTCGATTGAATCAACAAGCTGACTGATCTGCTGAGCGCTGATCGGTCTCTTGTGGCATGCACGCAGCACACCTGCTTCTATCTTTGACCTGTCATAAGTCTCGCGGTTATTATCTTTCTTAATGACGATAAGCGGAATTGTCTCAATCTTCTCATATGTAGTGAATCTCTTATTACACTCATCACATACTCTACGCCTTCTTATCGTATTGTTATCGTCAGCCGGACGACTATCAATGACTCTTGTATCCTCATGTCCACAGTAAGGACATCTCATGTGACACCTCCGTATAAAGCGATGTATTATGTATCTCCGTTATTTTTCTTCTGAAGAAAATCCGGTATATTAAGCGTTCTTGGCTGAACACTGCTGCTGAAATCAGCCGGTTTCTTTATCTGTGGCAGAGGCTGTATCGGCTGTGCCGCTTTCCCGGGATGATTTACGACTGTCTTGCCATTTATAGTTCTGGCTTGTGACATCGTGCCATGCTGTTCCTGATTCTGTACCGCCGCAGGTCTTACTGTCGTAGATGCCGGAATACTCTGATTATGCCATGACGTCGGAACTGTGTATCCGACATGCTGCTGCGGAGCATCCTCAGAAAATGTTTCAGCGATTCCCGTTGCGATAAGTGTAACTCTGCATGAATCAGACTGGCTCTTATCGTCAAGTGCACCAAATACAAGATTGACATCAGTACCGGTTATAGTCTCAACATACTCTGTTGCTTCATATGTATCCGGAAGTGATATATCTCCAATAAAGTTCAGGATAATATCAGTAGCACCCTGAATCGATGTTTCAAGAAGCGGGCTGTCAACAGCCATCTTGACTGCATCAAGTGCTTTATTCTCGCCCTTGCCTTCGCCCATGCCGACATGAGCAAGACCCTTGTCTTTCATTACTGTACGTACGTCAGCAAAGTCAAGATTGATCGTAGACGGAATATTTATAAGATCTGTGATTCCCTGAACTGCCTGCTGAAGAACAGCATCTGCCATCTCCATAGCTTCATTGAATCCAACCTTCTTATTTACCTTCTTAAGGATCTTATCATTAGGTATACAAATCAAAGTATCAACATTCTCACGCAGCTTTTTTATGCCTGCTTCGGCATTTCTACGTCTTGTCGATCCTTCAAATGAAAACGGTTTCGTTACAACGCCTACAGTAAGCATTCCCATGTCTTTTGATATCTTCGCAATGACAGGAGCTGCTCCGGTACCTGTTCCGCCACCCATACCACAGGTAACGAATACCATATCCGCACCTTTAAGAGCCTCAGTGAGTTCGTCAGTATTCTCCTCTGCTGCTTTCTCACCGACTTCCGGCTTTGCTCCGGCACCTAATCCTTTGGTAAGCTTCTCGCCTATCTGAATCATCTTAGGTGCTTTGCACAGTCTCAGTGCCTGTTTATCCGTATTTACCGCTATAAATTCAACGCTCTTGATATCCTGCTCGATCATCCTCTTGACCGCGTTGTTGCCGCCGCCGCCAACACCGATAACGATGATCTTCGCTTCTGAATCAGAGTCATTAGACTTTACTTCTATCAAGATGTTACCTCCTTAAATTCCCGAATAGCCACACTAAACATAATATAATCATTTTCAAGATTATTCAACCTTATTTTTGAATAATAAATCGAATATTTAACCATTTTTATTGTTCATCGTTTTTTTCTGTAAACGTTATCGTATTTCCATCCTTATAATCAGTAAGATCCAGTGAGCCTTCTTTTCCCTTGAGCTTAGTCAATATCTCTGGAAGTACTGCCACTTTATCATCTATATTATCCTCTGTTCCAAGGTCAGCTTCGACCTTGTCGAAATACAGGATAACATTGTAATCCTTATCAAAATATATCTTATCTGCATCCAGCTCATATTTTTCCATCAGATGCGTTATTGACAATATCTCTGAAAAAACTTTTGAATCAGGCACAGGAAGCTGTTCATATAAGACAACATGGTCAAACTCCAGCCCTGCCACCTCAGGTATACCGCTTATCTCCTTATCAGAGACTTCTGCGATCACACCATCTTTATCAAAATACATATATTTCCCAAGATATTCTACATATCCGGCGAGTGATTTTTCATATACCGTAACTCTGATCGTATCGGGCTTTTCTATAGTAACGCTCATCGTTTCGATAAATGGAACATCTTTTATCTCTTTATTCCTGTACTTTATCGAAAGATATATCGTACTCTTTCCCATCCTGCCTTTTGTAACGATGTCTGCAATCTGCTCATCGGTATAATGCACATTGCCGTCTACATTGACTGTCTTTACGGTGTACTTCTTATTTATCAGAAATAATGTAACGATGACCGCTGCAAAAATGCTGATAAGCACAAGCGCCTTACGCATCTTGTAGATGTTTATTCTGTTTTCGACGTCAGCATGAGATCTGCGACGGCGTCTTTTTCTCTGGCTCTTTCGTAAATCATTTTTCATATCACAGATCCTTGAATCTTATTCCACGGCTCACACTCAGGACAAAACCCATCTCGATCAGCAGACACATGAGCGAACTGCCTCCATAACTGATAAATGGAAGTGAGATTCCAGTATTTGGTATCATATTTGTCACAACTGCTATGTTTAGAATGACCTGAATCGCGACATGAGCCATCACACCGACAACCAAAAGTGCTCCATACAGATCCTCGGAATTATCAGCGATTATCATGCATCTCCATATCAGGAGAACAAACATGAGTATTACTGCGCCGGCTCCCATAAGTCCAAGATCTTCACATATTATAGAAAAGATCATATCATTCTGAGCTTCAGGAAGATATTTGATGATAAGCGTACTGTTGCCAAGTCCTTTTCCAAAAAGGCCACCCGATCCGATCGCATAGAGCGCCTGCATCGTCTGAAATCCTTTGCCACTCGCATACGCCTCAGGATCACGCCACGCCCTTATTCTCTCAAGTCTGAACGATACACTTCCGTCTGATGGAGCATTTACCGCTATCATGATCACGACCGCGGCGATAGCCGCCAGAAAAAGGATCAAGAGAATATACCTTCTATAATCCGGTGTTGATACAAAAAGCATCACAAATGCGATCCCGCAAACTATCAGGGCTGAGCTCAAGTTTCTTGTGATCCCGTATATCGGGAGTGCAAGCGGCAGCGCCATGATCAGCACAAGCCAAAATCCTTTTCGCGTCTGGGTATAACTTCCAAGTCTGCAAATAAAATCTGCGAGAAAAAGTATTATCGCTATCTTTGCGATCTCTGCCGGCTGAACTGATACCGAGCCAAAATAGATCCATCTCTTTGCGCCATTTACTTCTCTTCCAAACGGTATTATCAAAAGTATCATAGTAAAAGCGAAACCATATATAATAACTGAAAATCTCTCCCAAAAATGATATGGAATCACCATTGTTACGAACATTCCTACTATCCCGATTGCAGCTGCTTTCGACTGCTTTTTCAGATAATATGCAGCTCCGCCTGCTGTCTGACTTGCCGAATAAGAACTTGTAGCATAGACCATTACAAGTCCGAAGACGACTAAGAAAAATATGATAACGATCAGATTTTTATCGACATAGCTCTGACTCGCCATTTTTTTTCGTCTTTCTTCAAATCGGTTTGACACTTTTCCCCCTTAATTTGCATATCAATTGTCAGTATTCGAGCTGATAATTATAATACTTGGTGCTTATCTTACTTACCATGCTCCCGCAAGTGAGATCATGCATAACAGTGCTGTTACAACTGAAAATACGGTGACAACTTTTGTCTCCGCCCATCCGCCAAGTTCAAAGTGGTGGTGTATCGGAGCCATCCTAAAGAATCTCTTTCCATGTGTTGCCTTGAAATATAATACCTGAATCATCACAGATACAACTTCAAGCAGATAGATAAATCCGAATATTATGATATATATCGGCATCTGCATCGAATAAGCTGCAGCCGCCACAAATCCGCCTATTGCGCTGTTACCACCC
>OBMA010002250.1_pt1 | contig 11314 bp, 10 predicted proteins | sample 1539141 | NCBI WGS metagenome assembly OBMA01 (sample SAMEA3991484, study PRJEB22521) | metagenome | biome: anthropogenic terrestrial biome; feature: sewage plant; material: raw primary sludge | place: Sweden | collected 2012-09-26 | reverse complement strand
TCGGCCCTTGATGAGGTTCTTACCAACATGACCAGTGATGATGAGATGCCTGTTTTTGATAATTATAAAAAGTCTGACGGCGACGATATCGGATATGAAACGATGGTTTATGGAGACTCTGTGTCGTTCTACGATAAACTGAAGGAACAGATGGCAGAACATGAACTTACCGAGAAACAGAAAGAAGTGATGGAATACCTCATCGGCTCACTTGACGATGACGGTCTGCTCCGAAAGAGTCTGTCAATCATCAGTGATGAACTGGCTGTATATCATAATATAGATTCCTCCCTAGAGGAGATTGACACGGTGCTGAAGATATTGCAGGACTTTGATCCGGCAGGTATCGGCGGACGTTCACTTCAGGAGTGTCTTTTATTGCAGATTGACCGCCGCGATGATTCACGTCTCAAATCGCTGATGCGGGATGTGATCGAAAATCAGTTTGATGATTTCAAACTCAAACATTGGGATAAGATTCAACAGCGGATGGAACTTAACGATATTCAGGCAGAGATGCTGAATAAGGAACTTTGCAAGTTAAACCCCAAACCGGGCTCGTCGTTAGGAGAAGCCATTGGACAGAATCTACAGCAAATTACACCCGATTTTATTATCGATACGCTGGATGACGGAACTGTTACCTTTGCGCTTAATAATGGGAATGTTCCTGAACTCCATGTCTCTCAGTCGTTTGCCGACTCTATCAATGAATATCAGAATAACAAAAGTAATATGAGCAAACAGAGCAAGGAAGCTCTGTTGTATACCAAACAGAAGATAGACTCTGCACAAGGGTTTATCGAGGCAGTAAAACAACGTCGCCAGACACTGTATGTCACGATGAAAGCGATTATTGGTCTGCAACACAAGTTCTTTGAAGAGGGAGACGAGTCTCTGCTCCGACCGATGATTCTTAAGGATGTCGCCGATAAGGCAGGGGTGGATATCAGCACCGTTTCGCGTGTGAGCAACAGTAAGTATGCCCAGACACGATGGGGGATGTTTCCGCTTAAGTTCTTCTTCAGTGACAGTTATACCACAGAAAACGGAGAAGAATTGTCAACCCGTAAGATTAAGCTCACTCTCCAGGAGATCATTGACGCCGAGGATAAACAACATCCGCTCAGCGATGACGCCTTGAAGGCAGAGATGGACAAACACGGGCTGCCGATAGCAAGGCGCACCGTCGCAAAATATAGAGAACAATTAGGGATTCCTGTAGCAAGACTAAGAAAATGAAAGAGAAAGATATAATTATGACGGCTCGTATACTGAGCCTGATATTCACCCCTTTTTATCTGCCTATCGTGGGGTTGATAGCTTTATTTGTATTCAGCTATCTTAGTCTGCTTCCGTGGTCATACAAAGTGCTTGTAATATCGCTGGTCTATTTCTTCACGGTGTTGATGCCTACGTTCCTGATTCACCTGTACCGTAAGTATCAGGGATGGTCGCTTATCGAACTGGGTGTGAAGGAGAAACGTATGGTGCCTTACATCCTGTCAATTGCATGCTACTGCTGCTGCTTTTATCTGATGGACATGATGCACATTCCGCGTTTTATGGGTTCTATACTCATGGCGGCATTGATCATACAGGTGGTATGCGCTCTAATCAATATATGGTGGAAGATCTCCACACATACAGCGGCCATTGGGGGTGTGGCCGGGGCATTGGTTGCATTCTCAATCTTATTCATGTTCAACCCCATCTGGTGGCTTTGTCTTGTGATACTCCTGGCCGGAATGGTGGGGACAAGCAGGATCATCCTGCGTCAGCACAGTCTTGCACAGGTGGTTGCGGGTTTTTTTGTGGGACTCATCGTCTCTTTCTTTTGTATTTTACTGGTATAAATTAATAAATAAAAATAATATGAAACCATTAGTTAGTATTATCATGGGCAGTACAAGTGATCTGCCTGTCATGGAGAAGGCATGCAAATTCTTTGATGAGATGGAGGTGCCTTTCGAAGTGAATGCACTCTCAGCCCATCGTACTCCCGATGCTGTGGAGCAGTTTGCCAAGGGCGCTAAGGAACGTGGTATCAAGGTGATTATTGCGGGAGCCGGTATGGCTGCTGCTCTTCCCGGGGTCATTGCTGCCAGCACCACATTACCGGTGATTGGTGTTCCTATCAAGGGTAGTGTGCTTGACGGTATCGATGCGATGTTCAGCATCATCCAGATGCCTCCCGGCATTCCTGTGGCAACTGTCGGAGTCAATGGTGCTCAAAATGCAGCAATCCTTGCTGTCGAGATCATGGCTCTTGCCGATGAAGAACTTGCAAATAAATTTGCAGATTACAAGTCCGGTTTAAGCCAGAAGATAGAGAAGGCTAATAAAGAATTAGCCGAAATTAAATTTAAATTTAAAACGAACTAGGCATTTAGGGCCTTCGTCATACATGGCTTTCATGCCATCAAAACAAAAAATCAAATTCATGGATCTCTTCAATTATTCCCGTCGCGAGTCTTCAGTTGTTAATATCGGTGCTACACCGCTGGGTGGCAATAACCCCATACGTGTACAGTCGATGACGACTACCTCGACAATGGATACCGAAGGCAGTGTGGCTCAGGCAGAACGTATCATCAATGCTGGTGGCGAGTATGTGCGTCTCACGACGCAAGGTGTGCGTGAAGCCGAGAATCTGCGTAATATCAATATAAAGTTGCGTGGTGACGGTTATGATACTCCGCTTGTGGCTGATGTCCATTTCAATCCCCATGTGGCTGAGGTGGCTGCACAGTATGCAGAGAAGGTGCGTGTCAATCCCGGAAACTATGTTGATGCAGCCCGTACATTTCGTCATCTGGAGTATACGGATGATGAGTATGCTCAGGAGATCAAAAAGATTGAAGAGCGGTTTATCCCTTTTCTCAATACCTGTAAGGAGAACCATACAGCCATACGCATCGGTGTCAACCACGGTTCGTTGTCCGATCGCATCATGAGTCGTTACGGTGACACACCCGAGGGTATCGTGGAGAGTTGTATGGAGTTTCTGCGAATCTGCAAACAGGAACATTTCGATGATGTTGTCATTTCTATCAAGGCCAGTAATACTGTGGTCATGGTTCGGTCGGTACGTCTGCTTGTTTCCGAAATGGATAGGGAGGGAATGTCTTATCCTCTTCATCTCGGTGTTACCGAGGCAGGTGAGGGCGAGGACGGCCGCATCAAGAGTGCTGTTGGCATTGGCGCATTGCTTGCTGACGGTATCGGTGATACCATTCGTGTATCACTTAGCGAGGAGCCTGAATATGAGATTCCCGTTGCCCGCCATCTGGTAGATTATATTGGTCGTCGTGCCGGTCACATGTTAGTACCCGGTTTGGAGTGCGAGGGTTTTGATTATCTTCGTCCCGAGCGTCGGAAGACCCGTGCCGTGATGAATATAGGTGGAGGAAATCTGCCTGTTGTCATTGCCGACCGTATGGATGGTGGTGTGAAGTCATCTTCTGAGTTTACGCCTGATTACATTTATTGCGGCAGGGCGTTGCCTGAGAAACGTGAAGCGTGTGCTTATATCATTGATGCCGACATGTATCATGGAGAGGAAAATACCTATCCAGCATTCCCTTACAATCAGTTGCCGCTTGTTTCGACAGTCCATGCACCGTTAAAGTTTCTCTTTCTTCCATTTGGCGCACCTAGTGACGAATATCTTGCATGTCTCAAACAGCATCCTGAGATTGTGGTTATCAGCCAGAGCAATCATCAGAACCGTCTCGGAGAGCAGCGTGCACTCATTCATGAATTTATGTGCAACGGACTTCTTAATCCGGTTGTCATCTTTCAGCATTACCAGCATTCTCAGGAAGAGAAGAGCGACTTCCAGCTTGAGGCTGCTGCCGATATGGGGCCACTTATGTTTGATGGTCTCTGTGATGGTGTCTATCTCTTCAATCATGGTTCTCTCAGTCATGATGATATTGACGCTACAGCTTTTGGCATACTTCAGGCTGCACGTCTTCGTACAGTCAAGACTGAGTATATCAGTTGTCCAGGATGTGGACGCACTCTTTATGATCTTCAGGATACCATCCGGAGGATAAAAGAAGCGACAAAGGAGTTTAAGGGATTGAAAATAGGTATCATGGGTTGTATCGTTAACGGACCGGGTGAGATGGCTGATGCCGATTACGGTTATGTGGGAGCAGCCCGTGGCAAGGTCAGTCTTTATCGCAGGAAGGAATGTATTGAGAGAAATATACCCGAAGAAGAAGCTGTGGACAAACTGTTACAGTTGATTAGAAATGACTTGAAATAAAAAAGTATCTCTCCTGTTTCATTTCGGAATGGAGAGATACATAAAAGGGGATGGTAACTTCACAGTTTTCATCCCCTTTGACAACTTATTCAAATTAAGGTTAACATAGAAAGAGCTATCGTAAAATTGGTTTTCCATTGTATGTTATCTGACGTAGAAGTTTTCTGCAATGTGCAGCAACACCTGTAGGCAGTGGAGCATAATTTGTCTTTGTTGTAAACATCTGTCCACCTTTAGCTGTCATCATCCAGTCGAGCAGTTTCAGGGTTGCTGTAGCCTGTTCCTGTGAGCGGCCTGCGTAGTTCTGCTCTTTGTAAATCAGAATCCATGTAAAACCTGCTATAGGGTAAGCGTTAGATGATGCAGAATTGTTTAACATGATACGGGTGTCGCTAGGGATCTTACTTGTACAAGCAGCACTTGTCGACTGTATTGTTGCCTTGATGAATTTACCGGAACGGTTTTGTATCATTGCCGAAGCGATGTGCTGTGCGAAAGCATATTCAGATCCTACATAACCAATAGCACCTACTGTCTGGTTGATGGTACCTGCTACACCGGGGTTACCTTTTGCTGCAATACCTGTTGGCCAGTTGATGGTCTTGCCTACACCGTACTTTGATTTCCAGAACGGACTTACCTTTGTGAGGTAATCGGTAAACATGTTTGTAGTACCACTACCGTCAGAACGGTATACTACGGTAACCTTCTGATTAGGGAATCTCACGCCCGGATTCAGTTTCTTTAAGACTGGGTCGTTCCAGTTACTTATCTTTCCTGCGAAGATGTCTACCAGAGCTGTTGTGTTAAGTTTGATGGATTTTATTCCAGGGAGGTTGAATGCTACAACCACTGCACCACTGCATGTTGGGATGTGAACCACATGGGCCGGCATCTGTTTCATCTCTTCATCACTGAGGAATGCATCTGAAGCTCCGAAGTCTACAATCTGGTCTTTCAAGCTTCGGATACCGCCACCGGAACCGATGCCACCGTAAGAAACTTTTGCGCCTGTCAGTGATCCGTATTTTACGAATGCTGCGTTATAGAATGGTTCTGGGAATGTAGCTCCTGCACCTGAGATTGACTGTGCACTTACTGTTGTTGTGCAGAGTGTCATCAATGCGATGACAGCAGCTGCGATCAAATTAATCTTTTTCATCATTATAAACATTTAATATTGTCTTTTCATTAGAAATTATAACTGCAGTTAACCATGAGGTTGGTGGTTGTTTTTGTATTATCTGCACTAGGGTGTGTAACCTGTACGTTAGGTGCAACCATAATGCCCTTTACTGGGTTGAACTCCACACCGGCTACGTATGTCTGTCCATCTTTGGTGCCATTCCAGTCTTTCTTTGATGTCAGGTTATCCATACGTGCAAATACGCCTGCTTTGTCAGTTATAGCGTAGCTACCCCAGAAAGAGAGACCGGTCAAATCGTGGTTCTTAATCATCTTATTGTTCTTCTGATAGTTGAACTCACCTGCAAGTGTCAGCTTCTGTCCCTTGTATGCAACCATGGCAGCCAACGTGTTCTGAGTCTCGTTCTTCTTCATGAAGTCGGTGTACAGTCTTACATATAGATTTTTAACAGGCTGATAGGTAAGTCCTAAAGCCAATTTAACAACGCTGTCTGATTGTACCTTCTGATAACCTTCACCATTGAGCACTTGAGCGTCGATACTTAATTTTTTATCAAGTTGCAGGGTCAGTCCTACACCGAGGTCAGCACTTGAACCGTATCCGTTCTGATCCATAAATGATTTCATCAGATAACGCTTTCCCCATGTCTTTTCAGAGAAACTGAAGGTTGACGTTCCTATCATACCGAAGTCAACCTTAACCATTCCTTTTGAATATTCAGCAAAGGCATTCTTAACGTAAGCCGAGTAAGCTGAAGGGTAAGTTCCTGTGTTTGATGTAGTGATGTCGAAAACAACTTTTGCAGAGAAATCTTTGCTGAAGTCATATGCATATCCAAGATATGCTCTTGAGATTTCGAAAGCCGCATTCTGTTTACCGTCGTACATACTGTACTTGAAGTCAGTAAAGATGGTGGCAATTGGTTTTCCCCCAGCTTTAAAATCATTGCTTACGTCGTTTGTACCTGCGATGGCTGTTCCTACCATCGTCATACTTAATAATGTGATAAATACCTTTTTCATCTTTTTTCTTTATTAATTAAAAATTGGTTTATTTAAAAACTCGCTGCAAAGGTATGGGCATAACATTACAGAACAGTTGCTTTGAGATTACGTTACCGTGATATACGGGTTACAAAATAATTACGAAAATATTGTAACACCTTTGTAACACATATATCAAGTTAACGTAATATGAAAGCAATCCCTTTGTAATAAGAATTATCGACCTTTGCGGTGTGATTTTAAAAAGATCAGACATTAATTGTAACATAAAGATTATGAAGATGAAAAAGAATGTATTATCGGTAGCATTATTGGCTATCTCTCTGCTCTCTCTGAGCAGCTGTGGCAACAAACAGAAAACAGCAGAACTCTCTGGTGCGGGAGCAACATTCCCACTACCTTATTATAATGAATCATTCAAGAATTATCAGAATGAAACCGGTGTAAAGGTTTCTTATGGTGGCATCGGTTCCGGTGGAGGCGTACGTAACCTGACTGATCAGATTGTTGATTTTGCAGGTAGTGATGCTTTCCTTAAAGATGAAGAGATGAAAAAATTGCCCGCTGTCGTTCATATCCCTACCTGTATGGGTGCTGTGGTTCTGGCATATAAAATTAAGGGGGTCAAGGATCTCAAGCTTACAGGTTCACTGGTTTCCGATATCTTTGCCGGTAAGGTGACTATGTGGAATGACGCAAAGCTGAAAGCTGTCAATCCCGGAGTTAATCTTCCTAACATGAAGATTGTTCCTGTATTCCGTTCTGACGGTAGTGGTACCACAAACGTTTTCACAGATTATCTGTCGAAGGTCAGTCCTGAATGGAAAGCTAAATATGGCAGCGGCAAATCTGTCAATTTCCCAACAGGTCAGGCTGCCAAAGGTAACCCGGGCGTAGCCGGAATCATTGGACAGACAGAAGGTTCTATCGGATATATCGGTTCTGAATATGCTTTCGCACAGAATATTGCTTATGCTACACTTCAGAACAAACAAGGTGAGTTTGTCAAACCTGATACCAAGAGCATCTCTGCTGCAGCTTCTGGAGAAATGCCAGCCGATACACGAATCATGATAACCAATTCAGATGCCAAGGGCGCTTATCCTATCGCATGTCTGACATGGATCATCATATATAAGGAGCAGAGTTACGCAGGCCGAAGCATACAACAGGCCGAAGCCACCGTAAACCTCCTTAATTATATGTTAGGCAAGGAAGCTCAGGCACGTACTATTTCTCTTCACTATGCACCTCTTCCACAGTCGGCTATAGAGATGAGTTATAAGAATCTGAAGACTATCACTTATGATGGCAAGACATTAAGGAAATAATTGATCATGACTTTTAAACAAGATAAATTCAAAATTGTATTGTGGATTACCGCCCTGGTAATCCCTTTCATCTGCGGAGGTATTATCCTGTCGTTGATGATGGACGCTCATCAAGCCTTCACAAAATTTGGCTTCTTCGAGTTCATCTTCTCCGATCAGTGGAATTATACTCCGGGGCATGAGAGTTACGGTGCACTTCCTTTCATCACAGGTACGCTGCTCACCACCTTTCTTGCTTTACTCTTCTGTATTCCCTTTTCTTTGCCGGTGGCTCTGTTCAACGGTGAATACTATAAAGGAACGAAGAAAGCTGCGATTCTCGGTACTGTTACCGACCTATTGGCAGGTATTCCTTCGATTATCTACGGACTTTGGGGCTTTTATGTACTGCGTCCGTTGGTGGTAGAGTTGGGACTGTCCGAGCAAGGCTCAGGCATACTCACTGCTGCTCTGGTGCTGGCCGTGATGATTATCCCCTACGCAGCATCGCTCAGTGCAGAGTTTATCAAGATGATACCGTCAGATCTGAAAGAGGGTGCCTATAGTCTTGGAGCTACCCGTGCCGAAGTCATCCGTCGTGTGATATTTCCGGTGGCAGGGTCGGGAATATTCTCGGCATATATACTTGCGATAGGCCGTGCGTTAGGTGAGACAATGACCGTTACGATGCTGATCGGAAATACCAATCAGATGCCGCAGTCACTCGTTGCCACAGGCAATACGATGGCGAGTATCATCGCCAATCAGTTTGGTGAGGCCGACGGGCTCAAACTCTCTTCACTAATCGCTATCGGACTTCTGTTATTCTTTATCACTGCAATCATTAATCTTGTAGGTAAGATGCTTATCAAGAAAGCCTCGGTTCAATAAATGAAATGAGAAAATGGAAAGTAATTCAATAAAATTCAGGATATTTAAAAGTCGTTCGATACACACTACGGTATGCGTCCTGGCAGCCCTCACATGTGTCCCTCTGTTTGCCATCTTGGGAAAAGTGATTTATGAAGGATGGAGTCAGATGGGTGCAACGTTTGCAACAATCTCTAACGGTATACTCGGCACGCTGTTGATGCTGATTATCGCGGTGGTCGTGGCGGTGCCTATTGGCATACTCTGTGGAGTGTATCTTTCAGAAAACAGAGACAGTCGTATTGCGCAGATCATCAGTTATATGACTGACTTACTGCAAGGTACACCCTCTATCATCATAGGTATTATCGTATATATATGGGTGGTTGTTCCCACCAGAGGTTATTCAGGGTTGGCAGGTAGTGTCGCGTTGTTTATCATGATGCTTCCACTCATCATCCGTTCTACTGAGGAGACGCTTAAGATGTTGCCCATTAGTCTGAAGGAGGCCGGACTTGCCCTCGGAGGCAGTTATCCACGGGTGATACTCAAGGTGCTTCTGCCGTCAGCTTTCGGAGGTGTGTTCACCGGAGTGCTCCTAGCCGTATCACGTGTGATAGGCGAGACTGCTCCACTGATGTTTACTGCTCTCGGCTGTTCTATCATGCAGTGGGATGTACGTCGTCCAATGTCGGCTGTTCCGCTTCTTATCTGGGAGTTTTTTAACGACCCCAATATGCAGAACCTTGTCTGGAGTGCATCGTTATTCCTGCTCATCTTCGTCTTATTCCTTAACTTAACAGCAAAATATTTCGCAAAAAAATGGAAAATATAAATAATCCGATATTAGAGATTAAAAATTTATGTGTGTCGTACACCAAAGATGTGATGGCAGTGAAACATGTCAATGCTGACATTAAGAAAAATGAAATCACCGCTATCATGGGACCCTCTGGTTGTGGAAAGAGTACCCTTTTAAGGGCAGTCAACCGTATGCATGAGCTTTATAAAGGTATTATGGTGAGCGGTGAGATATTGCTTAGTCAGCACGATATCCTCACGATGGACCCCATACAGGTACGTCGTAACATAGGAATGGTATTCCAGCGTCCGAATCCTTTTCCTACGATGAGTATCTCCGAGAATGTGATGGCAGGGTACACCCTCAATGGCATCCATGTATCTAAGTCGCGTAAGAATGAGATTATCGAGAAAAATCTCCGTAGCGTTGCTCTTTGGGATGAGGTGAAAGACTCTCTGAACAAGCGTGGAACATTCCTTTCGGGTGGTCAGCAGCAGAGACTCTGTATTGCACGCGCTCTGGCTCTCAAACCGGAACTGCTCCTGATGGACGAACCTACATCGGCTCTTGACCCAATTGCCACGAATCACATAGAGGAATTGATGAAAGAGCTAAAGAAAGAGGTTACCATTATGATTGTCACACACAACATGAGTCAGGCTAAGCGTATCTCTGCTTACTCAATGTTTATGTATCTCGGTGAATTGGTTGAGTATGATGATACCAGAAAGATGTTTGAACATGCTTCTGATCAACGTACACGTGAGTATCTTGTAGGTAAATTTGGATGAACAGCATTATGAAGAAACAGCGTCGTAGCTATAAGCTTTTTTATACAATCATCATCCTGTTCCTTTTGTTTGCAGGGTGTTTTGTGCTTTATCAGCACAGTCGTGAACAGTCATTTCGTGTCGACTTGTTACAGTCGCAATTGCAGGATTTCAACCAGGAGGTGTATTATATCCTTCAGGATGATAGCATAACAGTTCCGAATAAGCAGCAAACAGCGATGCTTAACAGGTTGGTGAATCGTCAGAATAAGAGCGGACTGCGACTAACACTCATAGATACCAAAGGAAAAGTAATATATGATTCATTCAATGGTGATTTGCGGATCTTCGAGAATCATCTCAATCGTGTTGAGGTTCGTCAAGCCTTGGGCCTGGGTTCGGGTTTTGATATGCGCCGTATGTCTAAAACCTTTGGAACACCCTATTTTTATTCTGCTACATACACTCCGCCATTACCCGTAGTGGTGCGTAGTGCTCTGCCATATAATACGGAACTGGCACATTCATTACGTACAGACCGTCAATATCTTTGGTTTGCTGTTCTCATCACAGTCATCCTGATCATTATTTTCGTGTTTGTCATTCATAAGTTACGTTCTTCCATCTCTCAGAAGGAGAACCTGCTTACGCACTTACGCATATCGCGTGAGGGCCTCGCGGTCTTTGATGCAAACCGGCAATTGATCATGTCTAACACGCTCTTCAACCAGTACGGCAATATCATCTCCGATAACCTTCTTTCGAAAGATGAAGAGATTCTCAATGTGAAGGAGTTTTCACCGCTTCTCACGTTCCTTGAACAATACACCAACCGTTCGTTTATAGGCAGTGAACCGAGTACTTCGGTCACGATAGACAAGGAGGGCCGTGTTCTGTTGATAACGTGTGTGATCTTCTTCGACCACAGTTTTGAGATATCAATTAATGATATTACTCAGATGGAAGAACAGACAAGGCTCAAACATCAGCTCACCCAGAATATCGCACATGAGTTGAAAACCCCCGTGAGCAGCATTCGTGGATATATAGAGACAATGATAGAGCGGGGTGATAATCTTGACAATGAGATCGGAAGAGCGTCGTGTAGGGAAAGAGTGTTCAGAGCCGTGTAGAT
>OBMA010002249.1_pt1 | contig 11316 bp, 8 predicted proteins | sample 1539141 | NCBI WGS metagenome assembly OBMA01 (sample SAMEA3991484, study PRJEB22521) | metagenome | biome: anthropogenic terrestrial biome; feature: sewage plant; material: raw primary sludge | place: Sweden | collected 2012-09-26 | reverse complement strand
CAGATACATTTTTCAAAGTTCAAAATGCAGCTGGAGATATTGTTTATACAAGAGAACTTACAGAACAGGGGTTTTATCCTCCAATAAATTTACTTAAATCAGCTTCAAGGGTTATGGATAAGGTTGTTAATAAAGAACACTATAATGATTTTTTAAAGTTAAAAAGAGTATTATCATTAATAAAAGAGAATGAAGTGTTGGTTAGAGTTGGCGCTTATAAACCAGGTATGGATCTAGAACTTGACAATGCAATGTCAAAGAAAGAACAGATAAGAGAATTTCTAACTCAAGATACTCAAAAAATCTTTGGATTTAATGAGATTGTAACAATGTTTAGAAAGGTTTTACAATGATTAATCGAACAGATCAAATGATTTATAGATTGAGTAATTTAGATACTCAACAACAAAGAGTTTCATATCAAATGAGTACAAAAGAGATACTTCAAAATGGAAGTGATGATTCAGTACTATATTCAAGAATAATTTCAGTAGATGATAAAGTAAGAACTTACGAAGGCTTACAGTCTCAGGTTCAAAAAACATCAATTCAAAACAAAGTGGCAGATTCAAGTATGTCTGAAATAAAAAAAATGTTGGAAGTTGTAAAACAAGAGCTAATTAAAGCAAATACAGCAACAACTACAGATGATGGACGCTCTGCAATAATTGCAAATATTTCAGGATTAAAAGAAAATCTTTATCAATTAGCTAACACTCAAGTTGAAGGTGAATATGTGTTTTCAGGTTCTGATTCATCTTTAAAACCATTTGAACAGGATTCTAATGGTAAAGTTACTTATGTTGGTGATAATAAATTAAGAAAAATTGCAGTAGAAGAGAATTCTTATAGGGAAAGAGGAGTTAATGGATTTGATATGATGATGTATCCAGCTTCAACAGCCTATAAAAATGAGGCTTTAACATTTAAAAGCAGTGATAGAGTAGTTGATCAAGATGGCAATGAATGGAAATTAAATTCTCCAACAAATGATACATTAACTAAATATGATTTAAATGGAAATGCTACAACCGAAACAATAACGCCTGTAACAAATGATGGGTTAACACCTCCCACTTATAGTGCAACAATGCCTAATGTTGATGGTACAAAGTTTGAAGCAAAATCTAATATTTTTGATTTAATAGATAATACGCTAAATGCTTTAAAAAAAGTTGATAGTTCAGGAAATCCAATATCAAGTGAAGAGTCAAAAGCTTTGATTGGCAAAAGTTTAGATCAAATGACTAAGGCTTATGATGGTGTAAATATAGCTCATGCTGAACTTGGAGGAAAAAATAAAGTGTTTGAGATTTCTCTTGAGAGAGTTAATTCTAAATTAACACAATATAATATTTTGTCACAACAAATAGGCTCAGCTGATTTAGCTAAAGTTGCAATGGAAGCAAAGGCTTTAGAACTTACTTATACTGCAATTTATTCAACAATTAGCAAAACAAATCAATTGTCGTTAGTTAATTTTTTAAATTAACTAACTAAAAAATAAATTAATAGATGAATATAAAAAAGATATTTTCAAAAGATTTAATAGTTGTTGCACTATTTGTTTCAATACTATTAATCATAATAGTACCTTTACCAAAAGAAATCTTAGATTTCTTTTTGGTAATATCTTTATCTATCTCTGTACTTATTTTATTAATATCTTTATATATTCAAAAACCCTCAGATTTAACCACATTTCCAACACTTATTTTAATATTTGCACTTTTTAGGCTTGCTTTAAATATTGCAACAACTAGGTCAATTTTGAGTGAAGGACATAATGGTCCAGAAGCTGTAAGTTCTATAATTTCTGCTTTTGGAGAGTTTGTTGTTGGTGGAAATATGGTTATTGGTATTATTATATTCATTATTTTAGTACTTATTAATTTTATGGTTGTAACTGCTGGTGCCACAAGGGTTGCTGAGGTAACGGCAAGATTTACATTAGATTCAATGCCTGGTAAACAAATGGCAATTGATGCGGATTTGAATGCAGGTTTTATTGATGATAAGGAAGCTCAAGAAAGAAGAAGAGCTTTAATCTCTGAATCTAGCTTCTATGGAGCTATGGATGGATCTGCTAAGTTTGTAAAAGGTGATGCTGTTGCTGGTATAATTATTACAATCGTAAATCTTGTTGGAGGTATATTAATAGGACTTTTCCAACATGATATGAGTATTAGTGATGCAGGAGAAGTTTACACAATTTTAACTATTGGAGATGGTCTTGTAGCTCAAATTCCAGCTCTTATTTTATCAACTGCAACAGCAATTATTATTACTCGATCTAATATGGATGAAGAAAAGTTTGCAAATCAAGCTATCTCTCAATTAATTAAAGATAGTAAATCTCTAATTTTATTAGGAATAGGTTTATTATTATTTGGATTTATTCCTGGTTTCCCAACAGGTATTTTAGTGATTATGGGTGCTTTAATGATCTTTATAGGTTACACAATTACTATGATAAATGATAAAAAAGATAATGCAGTAACGAGATTCTTTAAAACAGAAGTTATTAAACCAAAAGTTGATGAAGATGTAAATACTTTAAAAGAGAGAAAGAAAAGCATGTCTGTTGCTGATGAATCTCAAACTATTGAAAATATTATGAAATTAGAAGTTTTAGAATTAAAACTTGGAATTAGATTATTACAACTTGTTCAAGGGAATTCAGAATTACTTGACAAAATTAAAGCCATCAGAAAAACAATTGCAACAGAATTAGGTTTTGTAATTCCACAAATTAGAATTTCAGATGATACAAATTTATCACCAAATGAGTATCAATTATATTTAAAAAGAATTCCATTGGTAAAAGGAAGAGTTGAAATTGATAAACTTCTTGCAATGGGTGGATTGGCAAATGAAAAATTAGCAGGATTAAAGGTAAAAGAGCCTGTATTTAATCTCGATGCAACTTGGATTGCAAATGATTTAAAAGAAGAAGCATTAATGAAAGGATTTACTGTTGTTGATGCTCCAACGATTATTTCAACACATATTTCTGAAATTATTAAAAGACATGCAGAAGATATTATTACAAGACAAGATATTGTTGATATTGTAGAAAGATTGAAAAAAGATTTCCCAATAGTAATTGATGAAGCAATGAAAGTTACTTCTTATGGATCTTTATTAAAAGTTTGTAAAGATTTATTACACGAAAAAATTCCTATCATTGACATGTTAACAATTATTGAGGCAGTTGCTGATATTGCAGAATTTACAAAAGCTCCTGAGATTTTACTTGAACATGTTAGAGCAAAACTTTTTAGATTAATTACTCAAAAGTTTAAAGACACAGACGGTATTCTACATATTGTAACAATAAAACCTGAACTAGAACAACAGTTTATTGGAAAACTTCAAGAGCATCATGGTGTTTCTCAACTTATGATTTCAATAGCTGAAATTAATAATCTTGTAACAAAAACAAAAAAACTTCTTGATGATATTGAAGCTAAAGGTTTTTCAAAAATTACAATGGTAGTAGATCCAGTTTTAAGAAAAAGAATATCTGAAATTTATGAGAAATTTGGTTTACAAGTTTCTGTTTTATCCCATGCGGAATTAGATTCAAAAGCAAACTTTGCAATAGAGGGAACTTTAGAATTTTAAAAAATATAAGGAAAATTTATGAAAATAATATGGATTTTTTTACTTTCACTTTCAACAATATTTGCAAGTGAATATTATGCAAAATTAGAGCCAATAGATAGTTTTCAAGTTAAATCTGCGGTTGCTGGAAAAGTTGTTTTTTCTAACTCTAAAATAGAGGGCTTAAAAGCTAATAATTCAACAATTATAGAACTTGATTCATCTGTAAATAAAATTGAATTGGAACAATCAAAAAATAAACTAAAATATATCGAAGAGATGATAACTATTGAAAAAAATAATTATGATAGATTAAATCAAGTTTCATCTAAATCAGCATTTGAAAAAGATACACAAAAATTAAAAGTGATTAATTTAGAATCTTCAAAAGCAGATATGATAATTAAAATTGAAAGTTTAAAAGATACTATTGATAATAAAAAATTAATTGAAAAATCAAATTACATTTTTAATATTGCAGTTAAAGAAGGTGATTATGTAAATGCTGGAACTTTACTTTATGAATCTAAAGATTTATCTAAAGGAAAATTAGAAATTTTTGTTCCTATTGCTCAAATAAATGAAATTAAAAATAAAGATATATATCTTGATGGTGTTAAAAGTGATGTTAAAATTTCAAAAATTTATGATGTTGCCGATGTTACAAATATTTCATCGTATAAAGTTGAGTTAATTATTTCAAACGTAAATACATTTTCAAAGTTGGTAAAAATTGAGTTTAGATAATAAAAAAATTGCTTGTCCCCTTGATTGTTATGATGCTTGTCAAGGTGAATTAATAGAGGAAAATATAAAAGGTTCAAAAGAAAATATAATAACAAATGCAAAACTTTGTGTTAATTTTGCAAATTTATTAAAAAAAGAAAATATAAAAAATCCCTCTTTTGAGGATAAGATTATCTCTTTAGAGGAATCTTTAACTATACTTGTAGAAAAACTAAAAAATACAACACCAGTTAAAACACTGTTTTATAAAGGTAGTGGAAATTTAGGTGTGATGCAACAATCAACTAAAAACTTTTTCACTCAATATGGTTCAACACTTACACGTGGAAGTTTATGTGATGGAAGTGGAGCAGCTGGAATTGAAGAAGGAAGAGGAGATGTTGTAAATCCTCCAATTGAAAAACTTTTAAATGCAGATATTGTAATTGTTTGGGGAAGAAATTTAACGGTTACATCATCACACATATATAATCTAATAAAAGATAAAACTTTTGTAACAATTGATCCAATAAAAACAGATATTGCAAAAAAATCAAAAATTCACATGCAAATAAATCCAAAAACAGACCATGAATTAGCTTTATTATTTACAAGATTTGCCCATATGCAAGATTTAGAAGATAGAGAATTTATAGATGAATTTGGAAATGGAGCAGATTGGTTTTTTGATATATCAAGAAATAGACCTGTGGTTTCTTATGAAACAACAACAGGAGTTCCCTTATCTCAAGTGAATGATTTTTTTGATTTAATTCAAGATAAAAAAGTAGCAATCTTAGTTGGAGTTGGTGTTCAGAAGTATTTTGAAGGTGCTCAAATAATGAGATGTATAGATTCTTTTGCTGCTTTTATGGGTTATCATAAAAATGAAGCAGGAGGAGTTTGGTATTTGAGTAATTCTTCTTATGGGTATAAAAATCAATTTGAAGTAAAAGGTGTAAACAAAAAAGTTTCAATTCCAAAAGTTGATTTTGGCTCTTATGATGTGGTATTTATTCAAGGTGCAAATCCTGTTGTTTCACATCCAAATACAAAAAAAGTGATAGACGGGCTTAAGAAATCTTTTGTTGTTTATTTTGGAACAACTCTGAATGACACTTGTGAATATGCTGATTTAATTATTCCTTCGGCATCTTTTTTATCAAAAGAAGATGTAAGATTATCTTACGGACATGAATTTAAAGCTATTTCAGAAATAGTAAAAGAAAAAGATGTAAATAGTATTTGTGAATATGATTTAACAAACTTTTTACTTGAAGCTTTTGATTTTGACAAATTAAAAAATGAAGATGAAATTATCTCTTATTACAAAAATCATACACCATTTATTGAAGAATTTGAAACTTTTAATTTTATAGAAGAGGTTGAAATTGAACCACTTTATAAGGAAAAAACAGCTGATAATTTCTATTTTATAACTGCAAAAAATAAAAACTCTTTAAATTCTCAATTTGCTAATGATGATTTTGTTTATTTGCATTCGTCTACAAATTTTAAAGACAATGATGAAGTTAATATCTCTTCAAAATTTGGAACTGCCATATTTATAGTAAGAATAAATGATGATATAAAAGAGAATTGTGCATTTTTTTATTCAGGTAATAAAAATGCAAATTATCTAACTCCTGATGATGAAGATGAGAGTTCATTTTCAGCTATGTATCAAGAGGTATTGGTAGAAATTGAATTATCGTAAATTATTTGCTGAACATAAAATTATTAGGGATTTATCCCTTGTTCAGTTTATTTCTTATTTTGGAGCTTGGTTTTCAAATGTAGCTATTTATACTATGTTGGTTGATTTTGGTTCAACGGAAATGGCTATTTCTGTGGTAACTGCAATGCATTTTTTACCTGCAATTTTAATAGCTCCATTTTCTGGAGCTATTATTGATAGGGTTAAAATAAAACCTTTGATGATAATTCTTATATCAACAGAATTATTAATGACAATACTTTTTTTAACAATAGATGATAGAAGTGAAATTTGGCTTTTAATGATTTTTATTTTCATAAGAATGAGTGCGGCATCTATGTTCTTTTCAACAGAAATGTCACTTTTAGCGAAACTTCTAAACGGTAAACCTTTACAAATGGCAAATGAAATTCACTCAATTATTTGGTCATTTACTTATGCTTTTGGAATGGGGATTAGTGGTTTTGTTGTTAATTTTTATGGTGTAAAGACAGCTTTTGTTATAGATGCAATTATATTTTTTACAGCATTAATTATTTTTATTAGAATAGATTTTATTGTGAAAGCCAGTACAACAACTGATAAAATTTTTCAGCTTATAAAAGATGGATTTATATATATTAAAAACAATAAAATCATTTTACATTTAATCATTTTACATTCATGTGTTGGACTTACTTCTTTTGATGCATTAATAACTATTTTGGCAAAAAATGAATATAAATATATTATTTCAGTTCCTTTAGCTATTGGAATTTCAAATGCAGTTCGAGCGGTTGCTTTGATGATTGGTCCTATATTTATTTCAAAATATGTTACAAAAGAGAACTTACACTATTTGATGTTTTTTCAAGGAACAGCAATAATTTTTTGGGGATTTGTTCAAGAAAGTTTTTATGTCTCATTAATTGCTTTATTTATAGTTGGACTTAGTACTACGACTTTATGGTCATTTACTTATGCTCTTTTACAAAATAAATGTGATGAAAAATATATTGGACGAGTTATTTCATACAATGATATGTTCTTTATGCTTTCATGTGTGCTTACAACTTTATTTATTGGTTTAATGGCAAGTTTAACTTCGGTTGATATAATTACTATTCTTTTAGGAGTAGGATTTTTAGCTTTTGCTTTTTATTACACAAGGATTTTAAAATGGATATAAATGAGAAAGTTTTGTTACTTGCAATATTAAAAAAAGAATCAAATGAATCTTTAAATGATATTGTTTTAAAGTTAGAAAATACAGGAATGTTCTCTTTAAAAGAGGGAAAAAAATTGCTAAAAAAACTTAAAACAGAGCAATATATAAATGATTCATTTTTAACTTTTAAAGGTGAAGCAATAGCAAAAAATGTAGAACAAGAATTTAAAATATAAGGAGAGTAAATGATTTTAGATTATAAAGATATAAACGATTTAAATAGATATAAAATTATGTCAGGAACAGTGATTCCAAGACCAATCGCATGGATTGTTACAGATGATAATGGTGTTTTAAATGCTGCTCCATTTTCTTATTTTATTCCAATATCTTCAAATCCAGCACTTTTAATAGTTGCAATTGGACAAAAAGATGATGGAAGTCCAAAAGATTCACTAGCAAATATTTTAAAAACTAAAAAAGCAACAATTTGTTTTGTAAATAAAGATAATGTTGATAAAGTTCAAAAATGTGCAATGCAACTTGGAAAAGATGAAAGTGAAATAGAAAAATTTGAAATTGAAGTAAAAGAAGTTATGGAAGGATATCCACCTATGATTGCTTCATCTCAAAGTGCTTTGTTTTGTGAGTATTATGATACTTATGAAATTCCAGGAGATACAACACCTGTTGTTTTAGAGTTAAAATATCAATTTATTGAAGATGATAGAATCAATGAAAGAAATCATATAAATGTTGAAAATATCGGAAGATGTGGAGTTACTTTTAAAGCTTTAGTTGATTTATAATTAAAAGGTTTTGGCCTTTTAATTATTTATTGTTTTAAACAGCGGTATTTCCACAGTGTGCGCATTTTTTTGCAGCAATAGGAATTTCCATTGCACAATCATCACAAACCTTTGTAGTTGGAGCTTTAGCAACTACTACGTCTTCTTTTTTTAGTTTATTGTATGATTTTATGAACATAAACATAACAAATCCTAAAATTGTAAATGAAATAGCATCATTTGCAAAAACTCCAAGTTTAATAGCTGGAGCTCCCACTTTTTCTAACTCAGCAAGTGTTGCATAAGAATTTCCATCTAATGAGATAAATAGTTGAGAGAAATCAACTCTTCCCAGTAATAATCCAATTGGAGGCATTATTATATTTTCAACCAATGATTTAATTAATGTTGCAAATGCAGCTCCAAAAATAAATCCTACTGCCATATCAACAACATTTCCTTTTATAAGAAAATCTCTAAATTCTTTTAACATTATATTACTCCTAATATTTTTCGCAATTATAATCAAAATATCTTCATTGATAATAAAATAATAGTTTTAGGTATTAAAAACTAAATAAATAATGAACAAATAATCTACAAATTACAATTTGATTACAAATAATAATTTGTAATCAAATTGTAAAAAAGGATAGATATATTGCCAAGAAATTAAAAAAGGTAAAAGATGAATAACCTAAAACTGAAAAATAAAATATTTCTGATACTATTAATACCAATTGTTACGATATTGATTTTATCTTTTATTTCCATTTCTAACAACTATGAAAAAAAGGTAAGAATGAATGAGAGTTTAGAATATTTATATTTTTCACAAAATATTTCATCTTTGATTCATGATTTACAAAAAGAGCGAAATTTAGCAACTCTTTTTTTAGAAAGTTATGGAAAAAAATATGCTGAAGATTTAACAACTCAGATCAAAAAAAGTAATGAAAATTATGAAAGTTTAAATAAATTTTTTGAAAAACTATCTTTTGATGAAAATGAAGAATCAAAGAAAAAACTTTTAGAATATAAGCAGTTTAATAAATTAATTCAAGAAATAAGAGAAAAGAATCAGAATTTGCAAATAAGTAAAAGTGAGCTAAATAAAACTTATAATTTACAGATAGCTAATCTAACATATTTCATTGATGAATTAATCACTTATTCAAATGTGGGAAATTTATCAAAATATTCACAATCTTACATAGCTTTTAATCAATTAATAGAAAAAACATTTAATGAAAAAGAGTTCATTAGAAATATTTTAAATTCAGGAAATATTTTAGGGTCTGATTATAATCAATTTATTAACTCTGTTGCAGAACAGAATCTTTATATCGAAACAATAAATAACAATATTCTAAAAAAAGATTATGAAGCTTTTACTAGTATGTTTTTAACTAAAGATTTCGTAGAAGTAGAAAATTTAAGAAAAATCATATTTCTAAAAAGTCAGAAAAATGATTTTATTTTAAAAATAAAAGAGTTGAGTGGATATGGAGGTTTAATTCATTTTTATAAGGATTACAAAGAATCAAAAGATGAAAAATTAGTAAACAAAATACAATCAAAACACTCTTCACTTTTAAAAGTAATAAAATATTATGAAAAAATAGAAAGTGTGACAAATGAAGAAAAAGAGTTATTAAAAGTAATAAGAGATACTTTTGATTTAATAATGTCAAATACTTATGATATTTCACAAGCTTTAGAAGTTGATGATAAAAATACAATAAATGCCATAGATAAACTATCAAATAGTATTTATGGAGTTTCTAATAATTGGGAAGAAAATTATATTAATAAAATAAATTTATTAATATCTTTTGAAAATAGAGTTTTTGATGATTTGATTTTATATGTAAATAGTGAAATAGATAATTTTAATAATCAAATTATTTACGAATTGCTTTTTATAACAATTTTATTTTTATTGATATTTTTCAGTATTATCTTTATGACTAAAAAAATAGTTTTATCAATGAAACAATTTCAAATAAATCTAAATGAATTTTTAGCATATTCAATGAAAGAAAAAGATGAAGTAACCTTACATGATATTTTAGGAAATGATGAATTTGCAATTATGACAAGAGAGATGAATGAACAAATTAATAAAATTCAAGAGATACAAAAACAAGATAAAAAAGTAGTTTTAGAAATTTCAGATGTTATGGAAAAAGTAAATAATGGCTTTTTTGAATATAGTATAAAACAAAAAGCAGTAACAAAAGATATAGAAGATTTAAGATTGATTATAAATAAAATGTTAAATAGAACAAAACTAAAAATTGATAATATAAACCTTTTATTAAATAGTTATAGCCAATCAAATTATGTGTTTAAACTCGATGAAATTCAGAAAAAAGGGATGTATGGAGATTTTGGAACTTTATGTACATCAACTTCGCTTTTAGGACAATCTTCTTCTGAATTAATTGCTATGATTACAAATGCTGGAATGGAATTAGAAAATAATACTAAAATTTTAGCAAGTTCATCAAATGAATTAGCTCTTTCTTCAACTCAACAAGCAAGTTCACTGGAGCAAAGTTCAGCTGCACTTGAACAAATTACTTCAAATATTAGAAACAACAATGAAAATATGAATAAAATGATGAATATTGCAAATGATGTAAATGAAGCTGCTAATGTTGGAAGTAAATTTGCTTTTCAAACTTCAAGTTCTATGGATGAAATAAATGAAAAAGTAAGAGCAATAAATGAAGCAATTTCTATAATTGACCAAATTGCATTTCAAACAAATATTCTAAGTCTAAATGCAGCTGTTGAAGCAGCAACTGCTGGAGAAGCAGGAAAAGGATTTGCAGTAGTTGCCGCAGAAGTGCGAAATCTGGCAAATAGAAGTGCAGAAGCAGCTAAAGAGATAAAAGATTTAGTACAAAGTGCAAGTGATAAATCAAACGAGGGTAAACAAATTGCTCAAGATATGATAACTGGATATGAAAGTTTAACTTCAAAAATCACTCAAACAAAAGATATTATTCATAGCGTTACACAGTTTAGTAAAGAACAAGAAGTTGGTATCATTCAAATAAATGAAACAATTTCAAGATTGGATGTTGCTACTCAAAAGAATGCATTTACTTCTTCAAATATAGATGTTTTATCAAAAGAAGTTTCTAAGCTATCAAGTAGATTATTACAAATTACAGCACAAGCAAAAATTGATAAAAAGTATTATGAAATGGTTGAAAATATAGATTTAATGAAAGAAGTTTCAAAATATAAAAATGACCATATAAATCTTAAGAAAAAATATTTTTCAACTTTAGATAGTTTTGAAAGTTGTACAGTTGTAG
>OBMA010002248.1_pt1 | contig 11318 bp, 10 predicted proteins | sample 1539141 | NCBI WGS metagenome assembly OBMA01 (sample SAMEA3991484, study PRJEB22521) | metagenome | biome: anthropogenic terrestrial biome; feature: sewage plant; material: raw primary sludge | place: Sweden | collected 2012-09-26 | reverse complement strand
GCTGTAACCGTTTGCTGATCCTGTTCCAGTTGCGCCAATAAATTTGGCGCAATCGTCAATAAATCACAACCTGCCAAACCTAAAACTTGCGCTGTGGTGCGGAAGCTTGCACCCATGACCTGGGTTGGAATCCCATGTTGTTTGTAGTAGTTATAGATTTTCTTAACTGACAGCACTCCAGGGTCTTTTTCAATTGGATATTGATCAACGCCCTCAGCTTTTTTATACCAGTCCAGAATACGACCAACAAATGGGGAAATCAGTGTGACTTTGGCATCAGCACAGGCTTGGGCTTGATGTAGACCAAACAACAAAGTCAGGTTACATGGAATTCCCTCAGCTTCCAGCACTTTAGCTGCTTGAATGCCTTCCCATGTTGACGCAATCTTGATCAGGATGCGTGACTGTTCAATGCCATAGCCCTGATAAAGCTTAGAGAGTTCACGTGCCTTGGCAATCGTCGCTTCGGTATCATAAGACAGTGAGGCATCTACCTCAGTTGATACACGGCCATCAATCAGCTTTAAAATTTCAACACCAAATTTCACAGTTAAAATATCAATGGTGCGTTCAATCAGTTCATCACCCTGATAATTTTCCTGTTTTGCCTGAGTATAGGCATCTTCAATCAGTTCCTTGCTTTCGGGTTGTTCAGCAGCAGCAGTGATTAGCGATGGATTGGTAGTGGCATCCAAAGGGCGAAATTTTTCAATTGCTTCCAGATCACTACTATCGGCAACCACAGTGGTTAAATTCTTTAATTGATGTAATGCAGATTCAGTCATTGCTATAGATTTCTTGCTAAACAATATTATTGGTAACTTCTGTTATAGCACAATCTGCGTGAAAGCAAAGCATGGCTTTGATTGTAGATAGAGATTTATCTGTTTGCTTTTTATTATTTGTTATTGAGTTGGCGTTGTGTGCGGATATGCTCAATTAAGAAGCGTGCTGCTGCACCCAAGTCGCTTTCACGACTCCAGACCAAATCCACATAATATTCAAATTTGGGGGTAAAATCATAAAGTTCCATGATTTTAATTTTTTTCTTTAAGTCAGGATTTTCATTAAACATTTCCAGCGGTAAAACCCCCCAACCCAGATTCCTAACAATCATCATACAGGCGGAGTGATGATTATCAGTACGCCAGTAATCTTTGCAAAATAACAGCTCAGGTTTGATGGTATGGTCTCTGCAAATCAACTATTTTGCAGCGGTTCGTTTGACATTAGGTCTGTTGCCACATTTTCTGGAAAATGGTGGAGGACATGTGATTAATATCTCGACCATGTGCACCCATGTTCCGATGTCATCTAAAACAACGATTTATAAACATATGCAAATGCGGGATACATCTACCGCAGCAGGATGGATTGTCAAGGCAGTACAGCAAAAGTCCTATCGTATCACCAGTACCAGTGGTGCAATTGCCAATGCCTTGCTGAATACTGCACCTGCTACGGTTATGAATTTAACCCGCCCCTTATTTCGCTTGATGGACCGCCAGTTAGAGAAAAAATGAAAAGATAAATCCAGTTAGTCTTCTTCCTGGATTTATATCCACATAAAAAACATCATGCTAAACTAAGTCAATTGTCCTTTAAATTGCACGATTTTCTCTATGTTTCAACAAGAAATCTCTCAATTAAATCTACAACAATTCAAAGCAGGCGAAAAACGCTGGATTGGTTCATTGCTTGGATCATCAGCTGCATTATTATTTAAAGAAATAGCCACGCAAAGTTCCAGTCTCTATGTGATTGTTGCAAGCAATAACCAGCATCTTGCGCAATTAGAAAGTGAACTTGAATTCTATGGCATCAAGCCCACCATTTTCCCTGACTGGGAAATTTTGCCTTATGACCGTTTGTCACCGCATCAGGATATTGTGTCAGAACGTTTGGCTATTCTGTCCCATATGCCACAAAAGGGCATTTTACTGATTTCGGCAAGTACACTTGCTCAAAGGGTTGCACCATATTCATGGGTTGTGGGCGAGCATTTTGATATTAAGGTGGGACAGAAACTTGATCTGGAAGCTCAAAAAAAGCAGTTGGTACAAGCAGGCTATCGGTTGGTTGATACGGTGTATGATCATGGTGAATTTGCGGTTCGTGGCAGCATCATGGATATTTACGCCTCTGGACAAGATCAACCGATTCGAATTGACTTATTTGATGATGAAATTGAGAGTCTGAAATTCTTCGATCCAGAAACGCAGCGCACCACTGAATCCTTAAAAAACTTTACTGTTTTACCTGCTAAAGAGTTTCCATTAAAAGAGGGGCGTTCGACTTTTAGAGATCGTTATGCCGAAAGTTTTCCCACTGCCAATCCTAAGAAAAATCCAATTTATCAGGATGTCCTAGAGGGCATTGCGACCCCAGGTCTGGAATTTTACCTACCATTATTCTTTGATAAAAAGCTGATGGAAACACAAAGCACCCTCACAACCTACTTACCAAAGAATTGCGTTGTCATTACAAATAATGAAGTTGAAGATGAACTCATCAACTTCTGGAAGGAAGTGGTTCGTCGTTATGAGGATCGTCGTCATAACATTGATCAACCGATTCTTCCTCCTGAGGAATTATTTTTAATGCCAAATCATGTGTTACAGGCATTAAATCAATTTCCACGAATTCTGGCCTCAGCAGAAGCATTTGAAGCCAAAGCAGGTGTACTCAATCTTGCTGCTGAGCAGCCACCCAAACTTGCGGTTGATCCTAAAAAGCAACAGCCTTTTGAGGTGGTGAAACATTATGTTGATCAAGCTAAACATCCTGTTTTATTGGTTGCGGAAAGTGCAGGTCGCCGTGAAACTTTAAAAGATGCTTTGCGGGCGGTATTAGGTGAAATTCAAACCGTAGAGAGTTTTGCCCAGTTCCAGAAAGATCAGTTACAGGTTGCCATTACCAGCGCGCCTTTAGATCGGGGCTTGTTGCTAACGAATCAACTTTCAGTCATTTCTGAAAATCAGCTCTATGAACATCGTGTGGTACAACGTCGGCGTAAACGTCAACAGGAAGTGTCGGAAGAATTCCTGATACGTAGTCTGACGGAACTGAGTATTGGTGCACCTGTGGTACATATTGATCATGGTGTTGGACGTTATGCAGGCTTGACGACGCTGGAAATTGATCAGCAGGATCACGAATTCTTACAGCTTGACTATGCTGATGGTGCAAAAGTTTATGTGCCTGTGACCAATTTACACCTGATTAGCCGTTATAGTGGCGGTGATCCCGATCTTGCACCTTTGCATAAATTAGGTACGGATACATGGAGCAAGGCCAAGCGTAAAGCACTGGAACAAATCCATGATGTTGCGGCTGAGTTGCTGCATATACAGGCACGTCGTCAGTCCAAGCCAGGCTTTGCATTTGAAATGGACCATACCGCTTATATGCAATTTGCCAGTGGCTTTGCTTATGAGGAAACACTTGACCAAGCCAATGCGATTGAAGCGACCCTACATGATATGCAACTGGCCAAGCCAATGGATCGTCTAGTCTGTGGTGATGTGGGCTTTGGTAAAACAGAGGTGGCGATGCGTGCCGCTTTTGTCGCTGTGCAAAATGGTAAACAGGTTGCCGTACTGGTTCCAACCACGCTATTGGCGCAGCAGCATTATGAATCGTTTAAAGACCGTTTTGCTGATACGGCCGTTCGTATTGAAGTATTGTCCCGTTTTGGCACTAATAAAACTCATCTCAAAATTATTGAGGATTTGGCCGAGGGTAGAGTCGATATTGTCGTTGGTACACATAAAATCTTACAAGAGAATGTGCAATTTAAAAACCTTGGTTTAATGATTGTAGATGAAGAACATCGTTTTGGGGTTCGGGATAAAGAGCGTATTAAAGCCTTACGTGCCGATGTCGATATGTTGACTTTAACCGCAACTCCAATTCCCCGTACCTTGAATATGGCATTCTCTGGAATGCGGGATTTATCGATTATTGCGACACCGCCTGCACGGCGTTTGGCAGTGAAAACCTTTGTACAGGAACATACCGATGACTCGATTAAAGAAGCAATTTTACGTGAATTGCTGCGTGGTGGTCAGGTCTATTTGCTGCATAATGAAGTGGAAACCATTGAAAGGGCAGCAGAAACGATTCGTAATTTAGTCCCAGAAGCACGTGTTGCAGTTGCACATGGACAAATGCGCGAACGTGAACTGGAACAGGTGATGCAGCAGTTCTACCATAAAGATTACAACGTTCTGGTGTGTTCAACTATTATTGAAACAGGAATTGATGTTCCAAATGCCAATACCATTATCATTGAACGTGCAGATAAACTGGGTCTTGCCCAGTTACATCAATTGCGTGGTCGTGTCGGGCGTTCACATCATCAGGCCTATGCTTATTTGTTAGTGCCTTCCATTAAACATCTTAAAGGTGATGCTGAAAAACGTCTGGATGCCATTCAACGTGCATCGACTTTAGGCGCTGGATTTATGCTGGCAACTGAAGATCTGGAAATCCGTGGCGCAGGTGAGTTACTGGGTGAACAGCAAAGTGGTTCAATGCAGGCAATTGGTTATAGTCTGTATATGGAAATGCTGGAAAAAGCCACCAAAGCTATTCAGAAAGGCAAGACCCCGAACTTTGATGCACCATTGTCATTGACGGCTGAAATCAACCTGCACATGCCAGCCCTGATTCCAGATGATTATCTGGGTGATGTACATCAACGCTTATTGTTCTATAAACGTATCAGTAACACCGATACGCAGGAAAAACTCGATAACATCCGTATGGAGTTGATTGACCGTTTTGGTATTCCGCCACAGCCTGTAAAGCAACTGTTTAGTGTGCACCAGATTCGTTTAAGGGCAGAGCAACTGGGCATCACCAAAGTGGATATCAATAGCAATGGTGGCTACATTGAATTTTCGCCCGATACACCTGTGCAGGCGATCAGCATTATTCAGCTTATGCAGAAAAATCCGACCTACTACCGTATGGAGGGTGGGCAGCGCTTGAAAGTGATGGTGCAACTGGCTGAATATGACAAACGTATCCAGTTTATCGTTGAGCTACTGAATAAATTGCTGGGTGAATTGCATAGTTAGTTGAAAAATGGATTGATGTTTAATTAAGCGAATATAGGTTTGTCGGTGAAAAATAACCATTTTTTGATCGGATGTTGCGCCAATAAATGAGGAAAATCATTGTTATTTGTAATCAAACAGGTGACTAATAATATTCACATCAAAACTGATGTGATAGTATTGATCATCATTATTCTGCATCATTTATAAAGATATGTTTAGTTTGCATCCACAACTTGCTCAAGATACATTTTTTGTAGGCGACTTCCCGCTTTCAACATGTCGTTTAATGAATGATATGCAATTTCCCTGGTTGATCCTTGTACCACGTGTGCCAGGCATTACAGAACTATATGAACTCAGCCAGGCAGATCAGGAACAGTTTCTACGTGAGTCAAGCTGGTTATCCAGCCAGCTCGCCCGTGTATTCCGTGCGGATAAGATGAATGTTGCCGCTCTAGGAAATGTGGTTCCACAACTGCATTTTCACCATGTCGTGCGCTATCAGAATGATGTGGCATGGCCTAAACCTGTATGGGGTACACCAGCTGTGCCTTATAGCAATGATGTATTGGCACATATGCGCCAGACCCTAATGCTTGCATTGCGTGGTCAGGGTGACATGCCATTTGACTGGCGCATGGACTGAGCCAGAAAGAAAATAGAATAAAAGTCGTATTCTATAATAATAGGAGGATGGAGTGCCACTAGATAGGTTAATTGATAAAGAGCCTAGACAGTTCGCTTACTTTCATCGATTGATGGGATATTCGATCTTGTCGCTGATTTTGGTCATCTATACTTTTACTTCTACCAGTGCTAGCTATCAACTCTATATCCTCCCTTTGTTATTGGTCTATTTCCTGTTCTGTCCTAAACTGGAAAAGTGGCTGCAATATAAATATGACAAAGTCATTGAAAAGAATGTTGTCTTTGCCTGTGAAGCCATCATTGTTGCCATTGTTCTTGCGGGCCTGCATTTAAGTCTTGTCCCTACGTTTACCATTTTATTTGCCTTATTGTATGTTGGTCTAAATAACAAGATTTCCCTGCCAATTGGCTGCCTGATTGGGCTGATTGGTGTGGTGGTTTTTTATTTCTGTACTTTTTTTATCTTTAATGCCGAAGAATACTTTGAGCCAACCAATCCTGAACTGACCGTTGTGAGCTTGCTTGGTCTGATGATGTTTATTGTGATTGGTAACTACTATCAGCATCGTCGTCTCAATATTCTGGGACAGCAACGCCAGCATTACCATAATCAAATGACACGCTATATTGCATTTGCCAACCAGCTCAGTCGTTATGCACCACTGCAGTTGTGGCAATCGATTATGCGGGGTGAGGCTGAGGCAAAAATTGAATATAAACGTAAAAAATTAACGGTTTTCTTCTCAGATATTCAAGGTTTTACCGAACTCTCAGAAACACTTATTCCAGATGATCTGGCTTTCCTGCTTAATGATTATCTTAGTCACATGACTGAAATTGCCAAGCAGTATGAGGCAACCGTGGATAAGTTCATGGGAGATGCGATCCTGATTTTCTTTGGTGACCCAAACTCACAGGGTGTGGAGCAGGATGCGAAATCCTGTATGGAAATGGCAATTTCCATGCGCCAGCAAATGAAACTTTTGCGTGAACGCTGGAAGAAAATGGGCTATCCAGCCCTGCACATTCGAATGGGTATTAGTACGGGTTATTGTCACGTTGGGAACTATGGGGCTTCACACCGTATGGCCTATACCATTGTGGGACGTGATGTAAACTTGGCGGCGCGTTTACAGTCTGCGGCGGAAGTGGATGAAATCCTGATTGCGGATGACACCCATCAGCTAATTAAAAATGAATTTTTATGTGTACCTAAAGTACCGATTTACTTAAAAGGCATTCAGGGGCCCGTAAAAACTTGGCAGGTGATGGAAAAATTCACTGGCAAGAAATCAGATACCCAAAAATGGTTTGATTTTGAATATAAGGGTTTTCATTTGGTACTTAATTTAGAGGAAGTACAAAATTATGAATATCCTGAACTGGTTGAAATTCTGGAAAAGATGATAGACCGAATTAAAAAGCAGCAGAAAATTACCAATGCACAGGGAATTCCAAAACTGACGTTGGATGATGAGATTAGACAATAATCCAGATTTATTCTTGAATAAAAAAACTCCTCTAATAAAGAGGAGTTTTTTTATGGATAAAGCTTAGTGATTTTCCGAAGCATGATTAATCGTATATTTCGGAATTTCAATTTCTAAGTCTTCATCAACGATCTCAACCTGACATGACAGGCGAGAGTCAGGCTCTAAACCCCATGCACGATCAAGTAGATCTGCTTCAACATCGTTCATTTCTTCAAGGCTATCGAATCCTTTACGAACAATCACGTGGCAAGTCGTACATGCTGCAGACATGTCGCAAGCATGTTCAATTTTAATGCCTTGTTTTAATAAACTTTGGCATAAATTGGCATTTTGTTCGACTTCAAATTCTGCACCTTCTGGGCAAATTTGTGCATGAGGAAGAACTTTAATACGTGGCATATTGATCACCTATACCTTTAGTTTGAGTTTGACCAATCTTCAAGTTTCGTACCTTTTAAGGCATGGTCAATATGTCGGTTCATACGCAATGCGGCAAAGGCATCACTGTGAATTTTAAGCTGTTGAACAGCATGTTCAATCGTTGCAAGCTCATCGGTTTTAAGACGAGCTTTTAACGCTTCAGCAGCAAGAATTAGATCTCGTGCTTGTTGCTGAGAGAGTAAGTCAGTATCTGCTTTTAACGCTTGTTCTAAAGCTTCCAACTCACGTTGTGCTTCCACTTTTGTTTCTTGCAGATGGCGCAATTGTTTGTCTTCTTCAGCATGTTGGAAACCTTCAACCAAGAGGCGTTCAGTATCCGCTGCAGATAGACCATAAGATGGTTTGATATCAATTTGCGCTTGAACACCAGAAGTGGTTTCTTTCGCAGATACTGTCAGTAAGCCATCCGCATCAACTTGGAAGGTCACTTCAATACGTGCTTGACCCGCAGTCATTGGTGGGATGCCATGTAAAACAAAGCGACCCAATGAACGACAATGCTCGACTAAATCACGTTCACCTTGTACCACATGAATCAACATCGCGGTTTGGCCATCTTGATAAGTGGTAAATTCTTGACGGCGAGCGACTGGAATTGCTGTGTTTCGTGAAATCAAACGTTCAACCAATCCACCCATGGTTTCTAGACCAAGAGAAAGTGGCGTGACATCAAGCAGTAATGAACCATCTTGACTGTTGCCAATGAGCTGGTTGGCGGTAATAGATGCGCCAATTGCAACGACTTCATCAGGATTGATCGTACAGAGTGGTTCACGTTCAAATAATTCGCGTACAGCTTTTTGTACGGCATATGAACGTGTTGAACCACCTACTAAAACCACATGTTCGATTTCATCGAGTTCAAGTTTAGCATCACGCAGTACACGTTTACATACACTCATGGTTTTATCGAGTGCAACTTGAATAATCGATTCAAAGGTCGGACGATCTAAAGTGAGACGATCATCCAGTAATTTTAATTCAGCAGCTTCATGATCTGTTAAGTATTCTTTGGCTTGACGCGCTGCCACAATAAAAACAGCATATTCTTCATCGCTTAAAGTTTCGATATTAAGCTGTTTTTTTGCCCATTTTACGATTAAGCGGTCAAGGTCATCACCACCAAGCGCGGTATGTCCACCAGTCGCAAGAACTTCAAAAACACCTTGTGAGAAACGTAGGATGGAGACGTCAAAAGTACCGCCCCCTAAATCGTAAATCACATAATTACGGTCTGTACTGAGATTGGTATCTTGGTCTAATCCATAGGCAACCGCGGCAGCCGTTGGTTCATTCAACAAACGTAAAACATTCAAACCTGCAAGTTGAGCAGCATCACGTGTCGCTTGGCGTTGTGCTTCATCAAAATATGCTGGAACAGTGATCACTGCACCGTTGATAGGGTTGTTGAGGCTTGCTTCGGCACGATCTTTTAACTGCTTTAAAATGTCTGCAGAAATTTCGACAGGCGTTTTACGACCAGCAGCAGTTTGAAATGCTGGCATCTCATTTTCTGCACCAACAAGTGTATACGGATGCTGAAATTTGATATCTGCTTGCGAGCGACCCATAAAACGTTTTACTGAAACAACAGTATTTTTGGGGTCAGTCATCATAAACGGCTTGGCTTCATAACCAAACGTCGTTGAATCTTTTGCGTAATGAACAATCGACGGCAGTAATACACGATCTTTGTCATCTTGCAGAACTTTCGGTTTTCCCGATAGCACTGTCGCCACTAAAGAGTGGGTTGTCCCTAAGTCAATGCCGATCGCAATACGATGTTGATGCGGAGCAGTAGATTGACCTGGTTCAGCAATTTGCAAAAGTGCCATGCGTGAGGTATCCCTTGAAAATATTTGGTAACAGCGGATTAAAAATCATCATCGAGATCGAAGCTATCTTCTTCGTCCAACATACGATCTTCAGCTTTATCAATATCATTCATGACACGTTGAAAAAAACGTAGTTTACGAACGGTATCACGAGCCTCAGCCCAATCTTCTTCAGCAAAATCAATTTTAAATTCACGAACTAACCCGTCAATCCATTGCTGAACTTCAACTTTTAAGGTGCGAAGTTGCTCGGTAGAGGTGGCCTCATCAAGCTGTTCACGCATTTCGAGTGCAGATTGTAAAAATTCAAAATCGCTAATGGACTGATCCAAGTGATGATCTTGTTTTTTTAAGCCAAGTAAATACGCCGCACGACTATCAACTTGTGAGAGTACTTTATACGCTTGATTGATTTCACTCGACTTGATCAATGCTTGATCTTTGTCAGTGGCTTTATCGGGATGATATTGCTGTTGCAAACTTAAAAATTGTTTTTTTAAAGCTGCTAAATCTATATCGAGTGCTTCTGGTAATTGGAACAACTCAAAATGATTCATGGGAGATGAATTCCGCTATTAATAAATACGTTAAAACAGTGCGGAACACACTGTTTTGACGAAAAGAAAGAGGGTGTTGCTAGTTAGACGGTAAATGATTCACCGCAACCACATTCACCTTTTTGGTTAGGGTTGTTAAATTCAAAGCCTTCATTCAAACCATTTTTCACATAATCCATCTCTAAACCATTGAGATAAACAAGGCTTTTAGGGTCAACAAAAACTTTAACACCGAGTTGCTCAAACACTTGATCATGTGTATCGATATCATCGACAAACTCAAGTACATAGGCCAACCCAGAACAACCCGAAGTTTTCACACCAATACGAATGCCTTCACCCTTACCGCGGTTTTGCAGGTAATTGCTGATGTGAGTCGCAGCATTTTCAGTTAAATGGATCATGAAAACTCCAATATTATTTCGGTCATCACACAGCTTTCGCTTTCTTACCACGATAGTCTTCAATCGCAGCTTTAATTGCATCTTCAGCCAAGACAGAGCAGTGTACTTTTACTGGTGGAAGTGCAAGTTCAGTCGCGATATCAATGTTTTTGATCGCTTGAGCTTCATCAAGCGTTTTACCTTTTAACCATTCGGTTACCAGTGAACTTGATGCGATTGCAGAACCACAGCCATAAGTCTTGAAGCGAGCTTCTTCAATTACGCCATTGTCATCGACTTGAATTTGTAAACGCATCACGTCGCCACATGCAGGTGCGCCGACCATACCTGTACCTACGTTTTCTGCATTTTTGTCTAATACACCAACATTACGAGGGTTTTCGTAATGATCAATTACCTTTTCACTATAAGCCATGTCGCTTCTCCAAACCTCGGGGTCAGCCTAATATTAATATGAGGGTTAAAACACTGTTTTCAATGAAGAGTTCAATTCAAACTCCAATGAATTAGTGTTCAGCCCATTCAACTGTTGAAAGGTCGATACCTTCTTTATACATATCCCAAAGCGGAGAAAGTTCACGTAATTTCTCAACAGCAGCTTTGGTAATTGTTAACACATGATCAATATCTGCTTCAGTTGTATATTTACCAAAACTAAAACGAATTGAACTATGTGCTAATTCATCGGATAAACCTAAAGCACGTAATACATATGACGGCTCTAATGTTGCAGATGTACATGCTGAACCACTTGATACTGCAAGATCTTTTAACGCCATCATTAATGATTCACCTTCAACGAAGTTAAAGCTGACATTAAGATAGTTTGCAACGTTCTCAGTCGGATGACCATTCAAGAACACTTGCTCAAGGT
>OBMA010002247.1_pt1 | contig 11322 bp, 9 predicted proteins | sample 1539141 | NCBI WGS metagenome assembly OBMA01 (sample SAMEA3991484, study PRJEB22521) | metagenome | biome: anthropogenic terrestrial biome; feature: sewage plant; material: raw primary sludge | place: Sweden | collected 2012-09-26 | reverse complement strand
TCATACACCGTTTTGCTATCACAGGATGTGAGAGTGATGTATATAAGTGCTTGTAGAAATATGAGAAACAGATATCTATAACTATTTTGAAACATCATTCTTATGACTGATTATCATTTTGATTCTTCCCTCCATTTGGCTGCGCGTTATTGTGAGGTGTACCATTCTGCTGTCTATTGTTGTCAGGCCTTCTATTACCATTAGGTTGCCTATCATTAGGACGCCCGTTGGCATTTGGCTGATTATCATAAGGTCTGTTGTTTCGAGGTCTGTCCCCTTTTTGTCTGTTGTTACGGTGTTGGTTGTTATTCGTTCTTGCAGGTTGTTCCCCATTACCGTTTTCCCTTTCGTTTTTTACGTTTGCGTTGTTGTCATTAGAATTATCTTTGGCAACAGGACTCTCCTGATTGAAGTTTCTCTTATTGTTTTTCTTCTTCTTGTTCTTGTCAAATCGAGTTACACTTTCTTGAGCCAAGAGGTCGATCGGAAGTTTTTCCACCTTCTTCGTTCTATCATTTTCCTGTAACGAGAATGGTCTTTCTCCTCTCTTATTCATCTCAATAATCTCTTTAGCTCTTTTTGCTGTTATTGTCTCGAGATTAGCGGGAATATTCTTGTCTGTGGAGTAGATAATCATCCCTGCCAGTATATCTGTTTTAAACAGAAAATAATCATTATCTTTTGTCTGGAGTACAACTTCTCTGCTAGGTAATTTACGACTAGCTTCTACATAGTCATCAACCTCATAGTTAAGACAGCATTTAAGTTTTGCACATTGTCCAGCCAATTTTTGAGGATTGAGTGAAATATCTTGAAAACGAGCAGCATTAGTACTTACTGAGATGAAGCTCTTCATCCAAGTAGTACAGCATAATTCGCGTCCACAGGGTCCTGTTCCGCCAATTCGCCCTGCCTCTTGACGAGCTCCAATCTGTTTCATCTCAATTCTTACATGGAAAGTCTCGGCAAGCACCTTGATAAGCTGTCGAAAGTCAACTCGTTCGTCGGCAATATAATAGAATATAGCCTTATTGCCGTCACCTTGGTATTCCACGTCACCGATTTTCATCTGTAATCCCAAATCTTTTGCAATTTGTCTACTTTGGATCATCGTGCCGTGTTCGCGACCTTTGGCCTCTTCGTATTTGTCTAGGTCAACCTGCTTGGCTATCCTATATACACGACGTATATCGTCAGGTGACTTAATATTTGCTTTCTTCACCTGTAGGTTGACCAAACGTCCAGTTAGTGTTACAACACCAATGTCGTGACCAGGACTGGCTTCTACGGCTACTATATCCCCCTTCTTCAGTTCCAGATTATTCACGTTGTGGTAATAACCTTTGCGGGTATTCTTGAATTGTACTTCAATCAAGTCGGTCTCTTCTGTGTTGCCAGGAACGTCAGCTAGCCAGTCATAAGTGTTCAGCTGTCTATCTTGACGACCACATCCCATAGCACTTAGTCCTCTTCCTGCACAGTTGCATATTTTGTTTTTTTTATTTTCATTATCCATATATCATAAATTTATATGTTGTTATTTCTTTCCCTGTATTATTAATATGATAAATTTCATCGCGAAATCAAAGAATAGAATTTTTGCATTGGCATTCTGTCCTATCTCCTTTTGGGCACGACTAATATTCTCTGTAATCTCAATGATATTGCCTTCGTTGATAAATGGTGAGAATTTTTTAGAAAAATCCTCTTCTTCTTGTGTCATATAACATAGTTCCGGTTGACGGAAGTTGTACATAAAGTTCTCTCTCATAAGTCTTTGACAATAATCCAAGAACTTAAGTTGTTTTTCACGTCCCCAACTTGCTACGGCTTCACTCCAAACCTTTAGCTCACGCAGGTCACGAGCATAACATTTTCTCATGAGCATGATAAACATATCCAGATACATTCTGTTATCATTGTTTGTATCTAATGATTCAAGAGCTTTGAGCCAGTCTCCATTCGCAATGTGTGCAATCTGTTCCGCTGCTTCATCACTTATACCGCGTTGTTTGATAAGTGCAGTCTTCATCGTAGCGTCGTCAATACGTTTGATGTCAATCCGTTGCACACGACTGATAATAGTGTCTAACAGTCTCTCAGGCTCTTCGCTTACCATGATGAATACCGTCTGTGATGGTGGTTCTTCAAACAGTTTCAGAAGTTTGTTAGCACATTCTATATTCATTCTCTCAGGAAGCCATATGATGGATACCTTATATCCTCCCTGGCTCGACTTAAGACTTAGTTTTCTTGTAAGGTCATCACTCTCGCTGGCATATATGATGGCTTGTTTGTTTTCAGCATTAATATCATCCAGCCATTGCCCGATGCTGAAGTATGGATATTCGGTAAGCCTTTTGTGCCATTCTTTTATATAGTCATCGCTCACAGTTTTATGATCGCTTCCTGATTTCTCTGGCTTTATTACGGGAAACGTAAAATGAAGGTCAGGATGTTCCCATTTTCTTAACATAGCACATTGATTGCATGTGCCGCAGGAATCGTCAGTGTCTTTGTTATTTCTGCAAAGTAAATAGGAAGCAAAAGACAGAGCCAGTGCCATCTTTCCGCATCCTCGTGGTCCGCAGAACATGATAGCATGAGGCAAACGGTCTTCTTTTACCATCTGGATAAGCCTTGTTTTGGCATCCTCCTGTCCTATAACTTCGCTAAATTTCATTTTCTAGAATAGTTTATTTACCACATCTTTAACCGAGTCGACTGCCGATACTGTGTAGAAGTGCACGTTCTTTACTCCATTGTCAATCAAATCTTTGCATTGATATTCACACCATTCCACTCCAAGAGTCTTTGCATCATCGTCAGACTTGCATTTCATTACCTCGCGACTCAGTTCTTCAGGAAAGTCACAATGGAATGTCTTAGGAATGATTGTCAGTTGTGATAATTTTGCGAATGGTTTAAGACCTGGAATGATAGGTATGGTAATACCCATTTCACGTGCTTTCTTTACAAATTCAAAATATTTTTTATTGTCATAGAATAATTGTGTGACAGCATAGGTTGCTCCCAGATCCTGTTTCTGTTTCAGATAAGTTATGTCTGTAGTAAGATTTGGAGCCTCTTCATGCTTCTCTGGATAACATGCCACCCCAAAGTTGAATATCTCTCCTTTATTTCTTATTTTCGTACCGTCAATAAATTCCCCCTCATTGAATTTTGCCACTTGCTCAATCAGTTCAGTCGTATGATTATAGCCGTTATCTATAGGGGTAAAATTCTTATCTTCACGTGCTTTGTCACCTCTAAGTAGTAGAACATTGTTGATACCAAGAAACTGAAGGTCTATGAGTTCATATTCAATATCGTCTTTCGTGGCACCGCTACAGATAATGTGAGGTATCACAGGAATGTTATATTTCTGTTGTATGGCAGCGGCTATAGCTATAGTACCAGGACGACGGCGTATGCGTGAGCGCTGTAATAGACCATTTCCGAGCTCCTTGTACACGTATTCGCTGTGATGAGTAGTGATATTGATAAACAGAGGATTGTAATCCTTGAGCTTATCAATTGTTTCAAACAACTTATTTGTGCCGCTGCCTTTTAGAGGTGGCAGCACCTCGAAAGAAAAGTTGTTTTGTTTGTTACTGTGGTTTATTAATTCAAAAACATTCATATTATACGTATATGGCTGCAAATTTACAAAAAATAAATTGCTTTTTCATCAAAAAGGTGTAATTTCTTACAAATGTACGTCTTACCCCAATAAAAAAGCCCCTTGTAACTAATTTACAAGGGGCTTTTTATTTCAAATATAGTCTTATTTCATAACCTTATAGATTCTGAATGTCTTTGCGGGAAGTTCATCTGCAATAACTGTGCATTTCTTTGATGCTTTGCAATTTAGGCTTCCGTCTTTGGGAGTTATCAGTTCTGGGTTATCGAGGGTGTTTTCTGCATCCATGTTCGTACTCGTAAGAGTAAGCGTTTTTGCAGTTTTTTCACCTTTCAGACCATCAATATTTATACTTATCTGTTTGGGTTTATCGCTGGTGTTTATTACTTTTACGATATATGTTTTTGAAGGCTTGTCATAAACAGCACTAGCAAAGAGTCCCTCTTGTCCCTCTTGTCCTGCAACAAATTTTCCATCCATTGTCATAGGAATAACGTTTGTTCCCTTGTTACTTGCATACATCTGTTGCACATAGTAACTGCATGACTTAAACAAACGTACGTTATCGTACCAGATGAGATCTGGACGCCACTGCCATCCTTCAATATGTGCCAACATTGGAGCATAGGCAGAAAGGTGCACAACATCAGCATTTCTTTCCAAGTCGGTCATAAATGCTGCCTCATACAAAGACGCTTCGAAGTGATTCCATTTCTTACCTTTTCCATGACAGGCATATTCTCCTGCGAATACCTTTGGACCCTTGCGGTCGTATGACTCGTAGCGTAGACCGTGACTGAGAAACCATGCTTCATTACGGTAGAAGTGCTCATCCACTAAATCTGCCTTCTGTTTGCGCATTGCAGTCCATCCCAATTCAAAATTCTTTCCTTCAGAGTCAGGACCACTTGATCCTACAATCTTTATGTTAGGATATGCCTTACGTATTGCTTTTACAAACGGTTCAAGACGCTTGAAATAGAAATCGCCCCACTGTTCATTTCCTACAGCAATCATTTTCATGTTGAATGGTGCAGGATGCCCCATCTCAGCTCTTTTCTTTCCCCATACAGTTGTTGTGTCACCGTTGGCAAACTGAATAAGGTCAAGGCAATCCTGAATATAAGGATCGAGGTCATTCAAAGGAACGTGTGCGCTTTCTTTGTCCCAATTCTGAAATTGGCAAGCCATACCAACATTCAGAACGGGTAGGGGTTCTGCTCCTATATCTTCGGATAGTTGGAAATATTCAAAGAATCCCAGTCCATAGCTTTGGAAATAATCAGGGAAGAAACGATAATCGAATGTGTATTCCCAACGGTTCTCATTAAGAGGTCGGTTTTCTACCGGTCCGATGGTGTTTTTCCATTGGTAGCGGGTAGCAAGATCTACACCTTCAACAATACATCCTCCAGGGAAACGTAATACTCCGGGATGCTCATCAGCAAGGGCTTGGCCCAAGTCACGTCGCATGCCGTTTTGACGTCCCTTGAATGTGTTCACTGGAAATAGAGAAATATGTTCCAGATCAACACTGTTGGCACCATCAAGATAGATTCTTAGATTTGATTTGTTATCTGTTTTTGGAGATTTAAGAATAACTTCATATTTCTTCCAATTGTCAGATGTGATATCCAAATTCGCTGTAGCAAACTCCTGATGTTCACTCATTGTATTTTGATCAATCAACTGTATGCGAATCTTTGTATTACCTTTAGGCGCTTTTGCCCATACTGAAAAACGGTATTCTTCCCCTTTCAATACTCCGATACCGAAAAATCCTTCATTCTGAAGTCCGGTGCGACGTTCACTGTGGCCTGGATCGGATAGCTCCACATAATGAGGACATTTTTTGAAAGGTCCATCTTTTTTCAAATCCACATTTCCGAAAGTCTCCCATCCCATAAAATGTTGAGGAAATTCAAAGGAACGGTTCTTTACTAGTTCACCATACAAACCTCCATCGGCAGCATAGTTGATGTCTTCGAAAAACAGTCCATACATCGTTTTTTGTATGGGAGCTCCGATTTTACTAGTCTGAATATTCATCACATGATTTTGCCCGTAAGTGGTTAGGCAAGAAGTAAGTGCTAATGCACAACCTAAAAAAGGTTTTAAATTCATAGATTATTATAGTTAGAATGATTTTACGGGTCAAATTTAGTTAAATTATTCAATACAGACAAGTAGAATAACAAAAAAATATTATTTTTGCAAAGAATTAGTGAATAACGAACCTTAAACGTATTATAGTTTAATGATAAACTAAAAAATTTAATAGTAATGAAACAAAATCAAAGTGGTAGCAAGGCATACCTTTTCTCTATTGTACTTGTCGCCGTAATCGGTGGACTTCTTTTCGGTTATGATACCGCAGTTATTTCAGGAGCTGAAAAAGGACTCCAAGCTTTTTTTATTGGTAGTAAGGATTTTATTTATACTGATGTTTATCATGGTTTCACATGTTCTAGTGCGTTGATAGGTTGTATTATCGGTAGTGCATTTTCTGGACTTTGTGCTACTCGTCTTGGTCGTAAACGTTCTCTAATTCTCGCAGGAATATTCTTTTTCTTATCAGCATTAGGGTCATATTATCCTGAATTTTTGTTCTTTGCACCACAGAAACCTACTTTCGGACTTCTGATGGCATTTAACTTTTATAGAATTGTTGGTGGTCTCGGCGTAGGACTTGCATCTGCAATCTGTCCTATGTATATTGCCGAAGTTGCACCTTCAAATATTAGAGGAACGCTGGTATCTTGGAATCAGTTTGCGATTATCTTTGGACAGCTTGTTGTCTATATGGTCAATTTCCTTATCTTAGGTTCTCATACAAATCCTATTATTGAGGTCGTTAATGGTATAGGTACAGTGGCAGCTGGAAGTGATCTCTGGACCATCAGCACAGGCTGGCGTTATATGTTCCTCAGCAATGCAGTTCCTGCCGGTATTTTCTCTTTGCTTATATGTTTGGTGCCTGAGACACCTCGTTATCTTGCCATGACAGGCAGGGAATCGAAAGCTCTTCATGTGTTAGAGCGTATCAATGGCAAATCTAAGGCATCGGAGATTCTCGAAGAAATAAAGATGACCGTTACAGTAAAGACTGAGAAGATGTTCACTTATGGTATTCTTGTGATCTTTGTAGGAATTATGCTGAGTGTTTTCCAGCAGGCAGTAGGAATCAATGCGGTACTTTATTATGCTCCACGTATCTTTACAGATATGCACATGGAAAATCCAATGATGCAGACAGTAATCATGGGTATTATTAATATATCATTTACAGTGGTTGCCATTCTGACTGTAGAGAAGTGGGGACGTAAGCCTCTGCTTATCACAGGATCATTAGGTATGGCTATTGGTGCTGCGGGTGTTGCCATTAGTTTTGGAAGCTCTCCAATCGTGACAATGGTCAGCATTATGTTCTACAGCGCAGCTTTTATGATGTCATGGGGCCCTATCTGCTGGGTCTTGATTGCAGAGATTTTCCCAAATACCATTCGTGGCAAAGCTGTTGCTCTAGCTGTAGCTTTCCAGTGGATATTTAACTGGATTGTTAGTTCTACATTCGTTCCTATGTTCAATATGAGTGTGGGTGGAAATGCCAACTTTGGTCATGTGTTTACATATAGTGTATATGGCGTCGTTTGTATTATAGCAGCAATCTTTGTATGGAAATTAGTTCCCGAAACTAAGGGTAAGACTCTCGAGGAGATGAGTAAATTATGGAAAAACCACTAACTAATATAAAACTTATAAAATATGAAAACTATTTTAGTAGCAGAAGACAATGAGAGTAACTACATTCTGATGACTTACATCTTAAAGAAAGATTATCAAATCTTTCGTGCAGCGAATGGTCAGGAAGCCGTAGATAAAGTTGAAGAAGGGGGAATTGATCTTGTCCTCATGGATATAAAGATGCCTGTCATGGATGGTCTTGAGGCAACCCGTATTATCCGTGCCAAAAAACCTGATCTGCCAATTATTGCTTTGACAGCTAATGCTTTCGACAGTGACCGAGATTCAGCCCTTCAGGCAGGTTGCAATGAGTTTATTACCAAACCAGTGAATCGCCAGATGACACTGGATACAATAGCAAAATACATTTAAAAAACGAAGACGGTTATGAGGCCTGGAAGTTCCTGCCACATAACCGTTTTTTTTATGATTATGTTTGGAATAAAAGACTTCTTTATTATTCTGCCTTACTTAATGGGGGTGGGATGTTTGATTTTCTCGGCCATTTACGGTTTGAAAACATGGAGTGCTAATAAGAAAGACAGAAAGGAGGACATGGAATGAATGATTTCACATTAGGTCTTATTGTCCTTGTCTATTTATTGTCTTTAGCTTATTTAGGGTGGCTAGGTTATAAAAAAACGACAAGTGCCAGTGACTATCTGGTAGGTGGTCGTGAAATGAATCCGATAGTGATGTCACTTTCCTATGGGGCGACGTTTATTTCTGCTTCCGCTATCGTAGGCTTCGGTGGAGTTGCGGCTGCTTTTGGTATGGGAATACAGTGGCTATGTATGCTTAACATACTTGTTGGAGTTATCATCGCATTTATCTGTTTCGGTCTTCGTACCCGCAAGATGGGAGAGAAGATGAATGTGAGTACATTTCCCCAATTCCTGGGTAAGCATTTCGGCAGTCGTGGCATACGTGTATTCATTGCTGTAGTTATATTCCTCGCTATGCCTATCTATGCGGCAGTGGTGATGAAAGGAGGAGCTGTCTTCCTTGAGGAAATATTCCATGTAGACTATAATATTTCTCTCTTGATCTTCACTCTTGTGATAGCAGCTTACGTTATTGCGGGTGGTATTAAGGGCGTGATGTACACAGATGCGTTGCAGGCTGTCATCATGTTTGTCTGTATGCTTTTCCTTATCTATTATTTGTTCCACAATGTCCTCCAAATGGATTTTATCGAAGCCAATCGTCAACTGACAGATATGGCTCCTCTTGTTCCGGAAAAGTTTAAAACCTTGGGACATCAGGGATGGACGGCAATGCCTCTGTCCGGTTCACCGCAGTGGTATACGCTTGTTACTTCCCTCATTATGGGTGTCGGTATTGGTTGTCTGGCACAGCCACAGCTTGTGGTACGTTTTATGACAGTGAAAAGTTCAAATGAATTAAAACGTGGTGTTTTCATCGGCAGTCTGTTCATCTTTGTTACTGTAGGTGTTATCTATCATACAGGCGCATTAAGCAATATCTATTTTTATAAGACTCAGGGTATGGTAGCAACTGATTTTATTAAGGATATCGACAAGATTATACCGTATTTTATCAATAATGCCATGCCGACATGGTTTTCTGCGCTGTTTATGCTGTGTATTCTTTCTGCCAGTATGTCAACACTTAGTTCACAGTTCCATACAATGGGCACCGCTTTAGGTTCAGACATCGTTGGTTCATATCGTCAGAATGGCAGTAAACATTCGCGTGTTATCCGCCTTGGGGTTGGTATATCTATTATTGTCAGTTATATCATCTGCTATATGCTTCCTAACGATATCATAGCCCGTGGTACAAGTTTCTTCATGGGATTGTGTGCTGTAACCTTTTTACCGGCATATTTCTGTGCACTCTATTGGAAGCGAACCACGCGTAAGGGAGTACTTGCAAGTTTGTGGACAGGAGCCTTTGCATCGATTTTCTGTTATCTCTTCATCCATCAGAAAGAGAGTGAAGCTTTTGGCATTTGTAAAACCTTGTTTGGTCGTGATGTGCTTATCAACAGTTATCCGATACAGGTCATCGACCCTATACTTTACGCGTTACCATTATCTATCATTGCCATCATCGTTGTCAGTCTGGCTACTAAGAAAGAAGTGCCAGCTGAATAGACATCGTTATCATATCAAAAATCCCACAGGCAGTACTTCTACTTGTGGGATTTTTCTGTCCTCCTATCTCAAGGATGTTATTCAGTGAGAATAACTGTTACTCCTCGTGCACTCTGTGCACCCATTACCAAAGCCTGTTCTATATCCGCAGTCTTCGATGGACCAGATATAAAAGATCCAAAACCATAATTATTAAATTCGATCTTCTTATATGCTTCGTGCATGTTGTTGACAATATTCTTTCGACTGATGACAATCACAAGATATTCACATATAAAATAGGCCGCTTTTTCTTTTGTTGCCTGTGGTATCCATATACATCCATTTTCGGCTACTCCCACATCGCCTTTGACTACTGTCACGTCTGTGTCGTTAAGGTCTTGTGCCTTATCCACACTGTCGGGATTGATTGTGGCAATCTTTATCTCATTCAGATTCGATGCAATCTTCTTTGCATGAGGATAACACTTTCTTATTACCTCATTGATATCATTGTCACTGTTCAGAATCTCAACATTGCCGCCAACCGTCTTACTTATCTCGATAAATCGTTTTACGGTATCATCATACCTGATACCGCTAATTTCAGTGTCAGGCATGTCAAACTGCTGAGAGATATTTTTCCTAATATTTGATAAGATACTTTCTTTGCTGCTCATAACTATTTCATTTTACCTTTTTTCCACATTTGTTCGAATGACTCCTTTGCGAAAGTGGGTAGTTCCCTTCCTTTTCCCCATGCATTCAGTCTGTTGTATACCATAAACCGTGGCATTGCGTTAATCAGAGGAGCAAAATACAGGCTCTTCTGGTATATTGACGGATGGTCGAAGAGGTATGTCATTCCTTTTGACATGACCTTCTTCATTGGGTCAGCCTTGCCGATAGAGTCAAGTGATTGTCTCCATCGATAGATCTGTTCAGACAGATTTACTTTTGCCGGACATACATTGTCACATGAACAGCAGAGTGAGCAGGCAGAAACGTTATCACTGTATTGTTGAGGCGACCGAAGCATGCCCAGATTGATACCTATTGGTCCGGGGATAAAATAGGTATAAGAATATCCGCCACTGCGTCTGTATACGGGGCACGTATTCATGCAGGCACCGCAACGCAGACATTTCAGTGTCTCCCAGTGTTCAGTGTTTCCAAGGATTTCGCTTCGACCGTTGTCTACAAGTACAATATGCATCTCTCCACCCGGACGTGCTTTACGAAAGTGTGAAGTATATGTTGTTGTGGGTTGTCCTGTTGCCGATCGGGCCAGCAGTCGAACGAATACGCTTAGACAGTCATAGTTAGGGATAATCTTTTCGATACCAATCGAGGCTATATGAAGTTTCGGCATCGAAGTACTCATGTCGGCATTTCCCTCATTGGTACACACAACCACATCACCAGTGGCTGCCACCCCAAAATTGCCACCGGTCATACCTGCGTCGGCAGTCATAAACTCATTGCGTAGATGCATCCTTGCAGCGCGTGTCAGGTATGTCGGATCAAAGTTACCCTTTTCCGTGTTCAGCTTTTCCTCAAACAACTTGCCCACCTGTTCCCGTTTGATATGGATAGCAGGCATTACGATGTGCGAAGGGGGTGTGTTCATTAATTGAAGTATCCGTTCGCCAAGGTCTGTCTCCACAACATCGATTCCTTTTGAGAAGAGAAAATCATTAAGCCGACACTCTTCAGTAAGCATCGATTTACTTTTGACGAGCTTCTTCACATTGTGTTTTTGGAGTATATCGTATACGATCTTATTATGTTCTTCCGCATCTTTTGCCCAGTGTACGATAACCCCATTTCCTTCAG
>OBMA010002246.1_pt1 | contig 11323 bp, 12 predicted proteins | sample 1539141 | NCBI WGS metagenome assembly OBMA01 (sample SAMEA3991484, study PRJEB22521) | metagenome | biome: anthropogenic terrestrial biome; feature: sewage plant; material: raw primary sludge | place: Sweden | collected 2012-09-26 | reverse complement strand
TATTATTCATACCAATGGCGGACAGGTTTATTTGGATGGCGCAAACATGAATGCACAGGTGGGGCTTACCAATCCGGGAACAATCGGGGCGGATGTGTGTCACCTGAATCTGCACAAAACATTTGCTATTCCGCATGGTGGTGGCGGTCCCGGTGTGGGTCCGATTTGTGTGGCTGCGCATCTTACGCCGTTCCTGCCAAGTAAATCGTTTGGAAAAAATACTGTTTCGGCAGCGCCTTACGGTAGCGCAGGCGTGTTGCCAATTACGTACGGTTATATCCGAATGTTGGGTGAAGAAGGGCTTACCGCTTCGACCAAAGCAGCTATTCTGAATGCCAACTATCTGGCCGAAAAGCTGAAAAGTACTTACGGAGTTCTTTATACAGGCGAAAATGGTCGCGTGGGTCACGAACTTATTCTGGAATGTCGCAATTTCAAAGCTACTTCAGGAGTTACTGAAACCGACATTGCCAAACGTCTTATGGATTACGGATTTCATGCACCCACACTTTCGTTCCCTGTGCACGGTACGCTTATGATTGAGCCTACCGAAAGCGAATCGAAAGCTGAACTCGACCGTTTTGCACAGGCTATGCTTCAGATTTTCGACGAAATAAAGGAGGTGGAAAATGGCTCAGCCGACAAAGTCGACAATGTGTTGATGAATGCGCCTCATCCTGAATACAGCATTGTGGCTGACGAATGGAATCACAGCTACAGCCGTACGAAAGCTGCTTATCCTACCGATTGGGTAGCCGAAAATAAATTCTGGGTAAATGTGGCTCGTGTGGACAATGCGTTTGGCGACCGTAACCTGGTTTGTACCTGTCGTCCCACAACCGATTGGGAATAGAATTTTATAAAGACTTTGATGAAAAATGCCCCGTTTGAATTCAAACGGGGCATTTTTATAACTGATAAATCGGTAATCCTTAGAAGTTTGGAAGCAGATATTTATCTCTTGATTCGAGAATTTTATTTACCTGATTCACTTCGAGGAAGGTTGTGCCAAATCCTTCGCCGAAACTTCCGCTCAGGTAGCAAACCGAATCTTCATGTTCAATCCAGCCCTTGGCAATAAGTTCCTGTAGCGATTCAATGAAATACTGTTGAGTGTTTCCCTTTCCTTCTTTATAAATCGGATAAACGCCATACGAAAGTGCCAGCTCGCGTGTTGAGCGTTCGTGGTAACAGATGGCTAGCACCGGATTAGGTCCACGATAAGCTGCGAGAAAGCGCGCAGTACGTCCGCTGTAAGTGTCGGTAATAATGGCTTTTGTGCCGAGTTTTTTGTTTGATTCCACAGCTGCATTACACAGAAACGAAGTTAGGTCGTTTGTGCTGATGTCGATTGGAATATCATTTTCTGACATTTTGGTCACTTCAGCTTCTTTAGCAATGGAAGCCATTGTACGTACAGCTTCTACCGGATATTTACCATAAGCAGTTTCGCCGCTAAGCATCAATGCGTCAGTACGATAGTAAATTGCATTGGCAATATCTGTTACTTCGGCACGTGTGGGACGCGGATTCTTAATCATGGTATGCAGCATCTGAGTAGCTACAATCACCGGTTTTTTAGCCTTTACGCATTTCCGGATCAGCCGGCGCTGAATGCCGGGGATTTTCTCCTGAGCCACTTCAATTCCAAGGTCACCACGTGCAATCATTACACCGTAAGTATGTTCCAGAATTTCATCGATGTTGTCAACCCCTTCCTGATTTTCTATTTTCGAAATAATTTTAATAGGACTGTTGTGCTCGTCAAGAATTGCCTGTATATCAGTAAGATCTTGCTTGTTTCGCACAAAAGAGTGAGCAATAAAGTCAATATCCATTTCGATAGCAAAAAGGATATTTTCTTTGTCACGCTCTGTTAGCGATGGCAGATTGATACGCACACCTGGCACATTTACACTCTTGCGGCTGCCGAGTACACCTTCGTTTTGGGCTACGCAAAGCAGATAATCATCGGTTTTCGACTGCACTTTCAGGTCTATTTCGCCATCGTCGAAGAGTACGTCGTCGCCAACTTTAAGATCGCGTACAAAAAACGGATAATTTACGGCAATACATTCGTGTGTGGAAGTCAGATCGGGATTTCCTACAATCTTCACAATGTCACCCGATTTGATTTCAATGGCATCGTTCTCAGCCACAGTGGTGCGTACTTCGGGACCTTTTGTGTCCATTAGTATGGCAATGTGCTTACTTACAGCACGTACATTGTTGATGATTTTTGTAAAGCCCTCTTTGTTCAGGTGAGCCGAGTTCATGCGAACCACATTCATACCTTCGATATAAAGTTCACGAACGAAATCCACATCGCAACGTTTGTCACTAATGGTAGCTACTATTTTAGTCGATTTTGTCATACAGGAGTAATTAATTTTCTATTCCTTAAACACATGAAAGTGTGGAAGGTTTATGATCGGATAATAAATTTTTTGAGTCGTTGTTTGTCAGATGTTTACAAACGATTCGATGGCCAAACGATAGGAGTCGAGTCCGAAACCTACGATACAGCCTTTGCAGGCCTCGCTCAGAAAAGAATGATGGCGAAAGGCCTCACGTTTGTGAATGTTGGAGATATGCACTTCCACCACCGGAGTCGTCACTGCACGAATGGCATCGGCAATGGCCACAGATGTGTGCGTGTAAGCGCCTGCATTGAGCACTATACCATCGTAGCTGAATCCCGTTTCGTGAATTTTGTCAATCAGTGCGCCTTCATGGTTCGACTGAAAGTATTCAAGACCAGCATCGGGGTATTTTTTTTTCAATACCTGAAAATACTCATCGAAAGATTGATTTCCGTACACTCCCGGCTCCCTTTTTCCTAATAAATTCAGATTGGGACCATTGATAATCAGGATGCGTTTCATACAGTTTTGTTTTGAGTTTTGGGAATGAGTAAAATGGTATCTTTCTGTTTTTTACGGACTGTTGATATTCTTTTTCAGCGAGGTTTTAGTCTTGAGAAAAACTTCTATCTCAAATTTAGTACAAAAGTAGCAAAAAAATCTCATCGCAAAAAAACTTTTCGGATCTGATTGTCGACTTTCGCTGGAAATTGATTATTTTTGCCGCCCTAAAATAATTCCCGAAGTGAAGCTAAAACAATTTGTACCACATATTTCCAAATCGTCATTGCTGCTTTTAGCTGCGATGGTATGGGCCTTTGCAGGCATTATGCTTTTGAGCAGAGGTGTTGCCGGGATTCCTGATTCAGGCTGGGTGCTCTGGCTTAAACTTGTTGGCGGATTTATGGCCGGCGTGCTGTTTTATTATTTTATGTTTATCCGTATTAGTGCAAAGCATATTCATCGCATCAAAAATCTGGAGAAAAAGCGACAGCCTTTCTATAGTTTCTTCAATCTTCGATCCTACATTATGATGGCGTCAATGATTACTTTGGGAGTCACATTACGTACCACTGGATTAGTTCCAATGCTTTATATGTCGGTTTTTTATGTGGTCATGGGAACTCCTCTTTTGTTTTCTGCTATTCGTTTTATTACTCATTATTTCTCCTTCCGCAAAGAGCAGTATATGCTTTAGTTATTTTTCGATAAAAAAATAATTAAAGGTGTAAACCGTTGATGTGTTGTGTTTTAAATATTTATCAACAAGCCGCTTTTTTAATACTTATCAATACGTTTTTTTACATTAAATTCCTTTACTTTGTATCCTGTGAAGGAGGAAGTGATTGATAAATTAAAGATTCTTGCGGAGTCGGCAAAGTACGATGTGTCCTGCTCGTCGAGTGGAACTACGCGCAAGAGTACGCCCGGTGGTATTGGAAATACTGCCGGTTGGGGCATTTGTCATAGCTTTACCGAAGATGGGCGCTGTGTGTCGTTGCTCAAAATAATGCTGACCAATCATTGTATTTACGATTGTGCTTATTGTATAAACCGACGCAGCAACGATCTTCCACGCGCTACTTTCTCAGTGTCGGAACTGGTGGAACTTACTATTGAATTTTACAGGCGTAATTATATCGAAGGACTTTTTCTGAGTTCAGGTGTGGTGCGCAATCCCGATTATACTATGGAACGCCTTGTGGCTGTGGTGCGCGATCTCCGCAATATTCACCGCTTCAATGGGTATATTCATCTCAAAACCATTCCGGGCGCGAGCGAACATTTGGTGCAGCAAGCTGGTATGTATGCCGATCGTATGAGTGTGAATATTGAAATTTCGAACGAAGAAAATCTGAAAATGCTTGCTCCGGAAAAGGATCATGCGAGTGTGTTTAAGCCCATGCAGTTTATTCAGCAGGGCGTACTGCAAAGTCGTGAGGAACGAAACAAATATAAATATGCGCCGCGATTTGTGCCTGCGGGCCAAAGTACGCAAATGATTGTGGGTGCTACCAGCGAAACAGACAAGGATATTCTGTTTACTTCGGCTTCTCTGTATGGGCGACCAAGCATGAAACGTGTGTATTATTCGGGCTATATTCCTGTGAATAGTTACGACAGCCGTTTGCCTGCCCTGAAGCAACCGCCTTTGGTGCGCGAAAACCGCCTTTATCAGGCCGACTGGCTGATGCGCTTTTATGAGTTTGGCGTGGATGAAATTGTGGACGACAAATTTCCTATGCTCGATCAGGAAGTGGATCCCAAGCTTGCGTGGGCTTTGCGACATCCTGAGAAATTCCCGATAGATATAAATAAAGCTGATTATCACGATATTCTACGGGTGCCCGGGATTGGTGTAAAATCGGCTAAATTGATTGTGGTCAGCCGCAGATATGCCCGACTCAAGACAACAGATCTGAAAAAGATGGGTGTTGTGCTGAAAAAAGCGCAGTATTTTATTAGCTGCAACGAACTTAGCGCAGCCAATGTAAACGATACAAGTCCTGAATATGTGCGTCGCTTGCTTACTCAACCCAAAGTAAACAGCAAAAATCCGCATCCGGCACAAACAGCTTTAATCTTCCCCGATTGATATGCAGGTATTTCGCTACGATAAATCATTCGATGGGCTCCTGACTGCAGTTTTCGATGCCTTTAACCGAAAAGTGTATCCCGAAATGCTGATAGCTGAAGGCGATATCGAACCGCTTTTTGCAAGCGATATTTTCGATGTGGTGACTGACACCGAAAAATCGAAAAGGGTTTGGAATGGCCTTAAAAAAAAGCTCATGTCCGTATCGCGAAATATGCTCGGGTATGTGTGGCTGTCGGAAGAGGAGGGAAGCGATATGGTGATTTTCAGATATATCAGGAAAGTGTTTGAAAGTCAGCATTCCATTGAAATGAATTTTGCCGACGATGATGTGCTTGCAGTAAGAAGTATTGCCAAACGGGTAAATACCGAAAAGCACCGAATGATAGAATTTGTGCGTTTTCAGAAAGCTGCTGATAATCTGTATTTCGCGGCTATTGCGCCCGATACCAACTGTCTGCCGCTGATAACCTCACATTTTAAAGAACGTTTTGCCGATCAGCAATGGATAATTTACGATACGGGGCGAAACTATGGATTTCATTACGATCTGAGAAATATTACCGAAGTTACATTCGACAATGATATGCTTTTTCGGGGAGGTCGTCTTGATGAAAAGTTGATGGCCGAGGATGAAAAGCTTTTTCAGAAAATGTGGAAGGCTTATTTCAAATCGCTGACCATAAAAGAACGCATCAATCCAAAACTGCAACGTCAGCATTTGCCTCAGCGATACTGGAAATATCTGACTGAAATGCAGGGTTGAGAAATAAAAAAACGCCGTGAGACAGATTCACGACGTTTTTTTATTTGAATTTTGAATAGATTTAGTCTTCTTCTTCGGTAAACTCCACACTGCTTTCGATTTCGAACACCGAAAGCTGACGACGAAACATTTCGTCGAGCGAAATTTGGAACGTTTCGGTATGTGCGATGCCTTTAATCGGCGTCATACGGTCCAGAATGATCTGAAGCAGATGACGGTTGTCTTTGGCGTAAATTTTTACGAACATCGAATATTTACCGGTAGCATAGTGACATTCCACAATTTCAGGAATCTTTTTAAGTTCCTCAACTACAGCCGGAAATAGTTTTACGTCGCTCAATGTAATACCGATGTAAGCACAGGTTTGAAATCCCACTTTGTAGGTGTCAATCACAAATTCGGAACCTTTAATGATACCTGTATTTCTGAGTTTCTGAATACGTTGGTGGATAGCTGCCCCCGATACATTACATTCACGGGCTACTTCGAGGAAGGGAATTCGTGCATCCTGCGAAATAAGCTGGAGGATTTTTTTGTCTAGTCTGTCAATTTGATGGTGTCCCATGATATGATTATTTTACTCTGTTTTACGAACTTAAGTTTCTGTTAGTATGTTTTATTGTGCAAATGTATTAATTATTTTCTGATTTGAAACAAAAAAAGCAACAAATTGTAAGTGGGAAAGGAAAATTTATTCATTTTATCGATATTTTCCGCTTTCAAAATCGCTTAACATGCTTAAATAGCTTTGGTAACGCGACTGGCTGATGAGTTTCTTTTCTAAAGCATGAAGCACAGCGCAGCCGGGTTCGGTGGTATGCGTGCAGTCCGAAAACCGACAATCGCTGCTCACCTGAAATATCTCCTTAAAGTAATGACTTATTTCACCGGCTTCCATGTCCACCGACCCGAAACCTTTGATTCCCGGAGTGTCGATAATGTGTGCACCATTGGGTAATTCAAACATTTCCGAAAAAGTGGTGGTGTGCATTCCCTTATTGTGATACGACGATATTTCACCTGTTTTAGCTATCGGTCGAACCGCAATAGCGTTGATCTGAGTAGATTTTCCCACACCCGAATTTCCCGAAAATAAAGCTGTTTTGGCTTTCAGGAAATTTGTCACCTCGGTAATGTCCTGCGAATTTTTGGCTGAAATGGCAAACACCGGATAATTCAGACTTTCGTACAAATACTTTATGGCTTCCAGATATTCAATTTCTTCTTTTGTGTAAAGATCCACTTTGTTGATCACAATGCAGGCAGGTACGCGGTAGGCCTCTGCCGATGCCAGAAACCTGTCGATAAAGGTAGTGGAAGTGATGGGGTAATTAATAGTGGCTACAAGTACCACCAGGTCGAGGTTGGCAGCCAGGATGTGCGACTGTTTCGAAAGATTCGAAGAGCGACGTACAATGTAATTCCGGCGATCGTCGATGTCCGAAATCATACCTGTGCCGTCGTCGTTTATCAGATATTGCACAAAGTCGCCCACCGCAATAGGATTGGTACTGCGGATATCTTTCAACCGCAGATTTCCCTTTATTTTACATTCGGTAGTTTCGCCCGTTTCAGTGTTTTTTACCTGATACCAGCTGCCTGTGTTTTTAATTACTAATCCTCTCATGCCTGTATTTGCTTTGAGTTAAAATGCTTCGGTGGCGGTTATATAAAACTGCAATTTGTCGCCATAATTGTTTTTTGCAATATCGACACGGAGATGCACGCGGGCATCGTTGAGCCGGCAACGCAAACCTGCGCCGTAAGCCACTTTCAGCTTGTCGATATGATAAGTGCTGCTATTCATTACATCGCCTGCCGACATAAATACAGCTGCTTTAATTCGTTTGTACACCGGAATGCGGTATTCGGTTTGCAGCAGCATCATCACATTGTCGCGATACATGCCCTGACGAAATCCGCGCATTAAATCGCGACCACCAAGTGTGGGCAAAAGCTGAAACGGAATTTCGTTTTTGCTGAATGCCGCTTCGTAATAAAACTGCCATGCCAGCACATGCTGACCGTAAACGGGCAGATAATTTCGAAAATCCACGCTCAGGTCGGTTACCGAATGACTGCTTCCGAAACCGGCCTTTGAACCTGTAAGCCTTGTTTTGGCAAACAAACCTTTGTAAGGATAAAACTGACTGTCGCGACTGTCGTACGAAAACAGAAGCCCAGCATTAATGCTGTAAAAAGGTTTTTCCCAACCTTCGGAGCCGAACTCATTAAAAATACGATCGCGCACCGAACTAAAATTTTCGTCGGTACGCACGGTTTCGTATCGCCCTGCCAGAATTGCACCTGCATAAATTTCTTTTGTCAGTGCATATTGTGGTTGCAAACTTACATTAAAAATATTGGATGTAAAAGTCTGTTCAATTCCGGTTGGCTTATTACCAATGCCATAATAAAAATCGGGATAATCTCTGAAATTCAGGTTCGAATACAAATACCATTTGTTATTGTTCAGAAATATTTTGGGCGTAATATTGAAAATAAACTGATTGAGCAAAGTATAGTCCGCACTACCCGATATAGAACTTATACGACTAATATCCTTGCTTTTGAAATAATAGCCACCAGCCACGCCCACCGACCAGCTTGTTTCCTGCTGATAAGCCGGATGCGGGATGATAAACAGGCTTTTGCGCACAGCCACAGAGTCGGAGCCAAAGCCTGGCCACGATACCGAAAACATGATAAGTAACAAAAAACACCTGAATTTCATTGACTAAATAATGATAAAAAGTCAGTCATCCCACAGCGGAATGACTGACCGTTCTTTAAATCTATGAATGATAACCTAAATTATACCGAAGTTTACATTAAACGGTCATAATTTCTTTTTCCTTGTCGGCCAGCATATCATCAATTTTTTTGATATACTTGTCGTGAATTTTTTGCACCGAACCTTCGGCGTCTTTTTCCACATCCTCGGGAAGTCCATCCTTCATCATTTTCTTAAGTTTGTCGATAGCTTCGCGACGTGAGTTACGCACCGATATTTTAGCCTCTTCGCCTTCGTGACGGGCTTGTTTGGCCAATTGCTTACGGCGTTCTTCGGTCAATGGAGGGATGCTAAGGCGAATTGTTTCACCATTGTTCATTGGCATAATGCCCACTTCCGAGTTAATAATAGCCTTTTCGATAGCAGCAATCAGACCTTTTTCCCAGGGTTGAATCGAAATAGTTTTCGCATCGGGAGTAGTAATGGTAGCCACATTCGAAATTGGAACGTGCGAACCATAATAATCTACTTTTACACCATCCAAAATGCGCGTATTGGCTTTGCCTGCGCGAATATGCGCCAATGATTCATCAAGAAAAAGCAGAGTAGCTTCCATGCTCTCATCTGCTTCAGTCAGTATGGGTTTTACGTCTTGCATGATTTTATTTGTTATTTTGTGTTTAGCGTTTCGTGTTTGGATTTGAAAATTTGAAATTTGAAGATTTGAAAATTTTCGGTACAGGAAGTGATTCTCATTTAATCACGCGTTCCTAATTCTTCATTGTCAATTGTCAATTGTCAATTATCAACTGTCAACTGTCTTAGCTCTTAGTTTCTCACCAGTGTGCCGATCTTTTCCCCCTCCATAACTTTTTTCAGATTTCCGGGAGTGTCCATGTCGAACACATAGATGGGCATATTGTTTTCCTTACACATGGTAGTGGCTGTGAGGTCCATTACCCTGAGGTTGCGGTTGTAAATTTCGTCGTAAGTTATTTCGTCGAATTTGGTGGCTGTGGGGTCTTTTTCCGGGTCGGCAGTGTAAATGCCGTCCACACGTGTTCCTTTGAGCATTACATCGGCTTCAATTTCGATAGCACGCAGCGACGAGCCTGTGTCGGTAGTAAAAAAAGGATTTCCTGTGCCAGCCGAAAGAATCACCACTTCGCCGTTTTCGAGGCTCTGAATAGCTTTTTGCTTGGAGTAGAATTCACCAACAGGTTCCATGCGAATGGCAGTAAGTACGCGCGATTTTACACCGGCAGCCTGTAGGGCCGAGTTCAGTGCCAGACTGTTGATTACTGTGGCCAGCATTCCCATTTGGTCGCCCTGCACACGGTCGAAGCCTTTTGAAGCGCCGCTCAGTCCGCGAAAAATATTTCCGCCGCCAATCACAATGCCAATCTGCACGCCCATAGCTGCAATTTCCGAAATCTGCTGTGCATATTCGCCCAGACGTTTCTCGTCGATTCCGTACTGTTTTTCGCCCATTAGCGACTCTCCACTCAGTTTTAGCAATATGCGTTTAAATGCAGCCATGAAATTGATTCTCCTTTAGCGTTTTACACTTTCTGTTATTTCAGTAGCAAAAGTAAATAATTTGTGCGGGATTTGCAAATGAGAATAATTTATTCTGTTTTTGGAATAGAGCCTTCGCCGGGATCAGAATCTTTTTCTTCTTAATCAAAAACTTTTTCTTCCTGGTCGGGAAGTTTTTACTCCGGGGCCGAGACTTTTTCATTTTGGGCGGAAAGTTTCTATTCTCGGACGGAAACATTCTTCCTTCGGGCGGGAACTTTTTACTCTTGGACGGAAACTTTCTACTCTTGGACTGGAACTTTCCGATCTTGGGCGGAAACTTTCCGCCCAAGATCGGAAAGTTCAATTGTGTACAGATCAACCCTAAGGCTGTGGCTTAGGACTTTAGTGCGGTCGATAACCGGCATCTAACTTTTTTAATCCATGTGTTTTATCGTATGAATAATAATCGTAATAATCGGTCACTTTACTTTGAGTGCCGGGCATTACAACATCTCCTTTTCTTACTATATCTCTGTAAATTATATTTTCGCTCTGATGAATTAAATTCAGAAACCGGAGTCTTCTTCTTTCAGATTTGACAATGCTTTTCGATTCGATGGTAAAGGTTTTAAATATGTAATCTACCGACTTGTATGTAAACCCAAAGCCGGAAATGTCTTTCGGGCGAAATGATTTAAAGCGACTTTGGTTGCTTTGTCTGAAATATAGCACAGAATGAAATGGCTCTAAATTAATTCCTGAGCATAATATTCCTCCTGTGTAAATATCGTACCGGGATACTTTAACTTCACCGGCTATTGTGTCTGAATTGTTTGTGACAATGTAGCCGGGTGCAGTATTTGATTGTGCAGCAAGTGTATGTAGAGTGAATGCGATAACAATAATAATATGTCTTTTCATCCGGTTTTATATCGTATTTGATAAGTTGTTGTTGGCAGTGGGTGAATTTCCGTTTGTGAATAATTATGCGCTAAAATTAGCAAACATTATCTGTTTAATAAAATACATAATGGATTAATTTTACATATTCCTGCGACTGAGAATATGTATAGTGTAGAAATAATACCGCGAGGCATTACTAAAATTACTGTGTAGTAAGAGTTGGTCAGTTATCTCTTAATAAACTTAATATTCAGAATTATGTCGTCGTTCGTTTTTAGCTTCAGTAGGTAAATGCCAGGCTGCAAATGTCTTACATCAATACCTTCGGGTTGCAACGCGCCTGAAAAACACATACGTCCCTTCATGTCGAAAATATCTGCAAGTCCACTGATGTCAGCGTTTTGCAATAAATTTTCTCCAGAAAGAGGTGCATCAGCTCC
>OBMA010002240.1_pt1 | contig 11333 bp, 9 predicted proteins | sample 1539141 | NCBI WGS metagenome assembly OBMA01 (sample SAMEA3991484, study PRJEB22521) | metagenome | biome: anthropogenic terrestrial biome; feature: sewage plant; material: raw primary sludge | place: Sweden | collected 2012-09-26 | reverse complement strand
ACCGATCATCCGTTTGTGTTTGGGCTAAGTGCTGGATTGAGAATAGGGTTTTGAGGTTTTACAAATGCTATTCAAATCAGCTATGAATTCAAAAAAAACTGTTTGTTTATTTCTTGTCTTTTTTTGTTTTACAACCTTTGTTAGTGCCCAAAAAGGACAACTAGGTATTACATTTTCAGCAATGAGTGATAATGGCGTTGCTCGTTTTGGAAGTGGGTATATTGATGATTCAAGTACCGATGCAGGCAAATCGTTTACCTATGGCATCAGCTATTTAAAACCATTGTATAAATGGTTGGATATTGAAACAGGGTTGGAATATCTTAGCTGCCCGATTGAAACTAAATCAATAGTAAGTACTCCCAATGGTGTCACCACTTTAACACGTAGTGCAACATTATCAATGCTTAGCTTGCCGGTTGCTGTCAGAGCCAATTTTTTAAAATACTTTTTCGTAAATACAGGTTTGCTTCTTGATATTGATGTAAGTTCAAATTCAATCATAAATAGTCAAGCCGGTTTGGGAAGTTTGCTCGGATTGGGAATGAAATATGACTTTAAAAACGGCATTTCTCTATTCGTAAATCCGTACACGAAAGTTCATTTATTTCCACTTACGTTCGAGCGCAACCAGCAGCATTTCATGGAGTCGGCAGTAAGATTTGGTATTGCATATAAATTGTAAAACATTCTATTTATAATCTCAATCGTATGAAAAAACTTTTATTCTTGTTCAGCATTGCAGCCCTTGCACTAGGCGGTTGTAAAGATAGTGTTACCGAAATGGTGACCTATAAAGTCAACGAACCAGTATTTTTGTCGACCGAAGCGTTTAGAAACTCCGTAAAAGTTACTAATGAGAAACGTCAGATTACTAACATTGGTAAGATGTGTTTCTACAAAGACTATTTGTATATCTCCGAGCCTGAAAAGGGGATACATATTATCGATAACAGAAATCCTTCCAGTCCGCAAATCGTTGGCTTTATCGAGTTGTTGGGTAATGCCGATTTAGCCATTCGTAACGACAGGCTGTATGCCGATTCGTATATTGATTTGGTTTGGTTCGATATTTCAAACCCTGCGCTACCCTCGTTGACGGGAAGGTTGGATTCGATATTTCCAGGGGCATTCCCTGTTACAAACAATCAATACGCTATTGATTATCAAAAGTGTGTTGATGGACAAAAAACCGGCATTATTGTAGGATGGAATATGAAAGAAAAAACGGAGGAAGTGACTCATTATACCGGTGGTTGGTGGGGCGAAAAAGATTTTGCTATGAATGATGCCATGTATTCAGGCTCATCCACCGGCGGTTCTTCAACGGGTGTAAATGGATCTATGTCGCGCTTTACAATCTACAATGGAAATTTGTATTCGGTTATCCGAAACACGATGAATATTTTCGACCTTACCGGCGATAAACCCAGAAAAGCTGCCGAGAATTTGTATTTGGGTTGGAATGTGGAAACGATTTTCAGTTACAAAGACAATATGTTTATGGGCACGCCTACAGGGTTAGTTATTTATTCGGTGGCGGATCCATTAAAGCCGACTTATCAGTCGTCCATTAGGCATGTCTATGGTTGTGATCCGGTAGTAGTTGATAATGATTTGGCTTACGTTACAGTTCACTCTACCGGAAATTTTTGCGGACAAAATACAAATGAGTTAGAAATTATCGATGTGGCGGATGTGAAGAAACCAAAGCTACTTGTTACCTACGGAATGAAAAGTCCAAAAGGGTTGGGAATAGACAATGGCAAACTGTTTTTGTGCGATGATGGCCTGAAGGTTTTTAGTATCACCAAGCCGGAGACCCTGTTGGCGAATATGGTGGCGCATTACAGCGGCATGGATGGGTATGATTTGATCCCGTTTAATAATACTTTGATGATGATAGCCGATGATGGTATCTATCAGTATAGCTATAGCAACTCAAATGAAATTAAGCTCTTGAGCAAATTGCCAATAGCGAAATGATTTAATTCGTAATTCATAATGCACAATGAAAATAGATTTGTATTTAGATGAGGAGTGCTAGTGATAAACAAGAAAGAGAGATTGAATTAATTTTCAATCTCTCTTTCCGCCCGCGGCGGAAAGACCAAAATGACCATTTTTATGATTCCGCTCGGGGCGGAAGTTGTTTTTGAGAACTATTTAGCTTTCCGCCCCGGGCGGAAATGTTTTACAGCATGTTTTTATGATTCCGCCTGGGGCGGAAAGGGCACGCAGGCTATTTTTGCTTTTCCGCCCCGGGCGGAAGGTTGATGGTTAATATTTTGACATTGATTTATAGAATGCACAATTCATAATTTACAATGCATAGTGAAACTGAATTTTTATTTGGATGAGAAGTACTAGTGATAAACAGAAAGAGAGATTGAAAATTAATTCAATCTCTCTTTATATTTAATTATGCATTATGAATTATCAATTGTGCATTAAATTGGATTATCCGTAGATAATTTTACCATTTTCGTCTTTAAATTCCTCAAAGCTCTTGTTGTATTGTTCCATAACGCGGTAGCTCATAGCCATGCTAGAGAATCCACCATCGTGAAGCAGGTTTTGCATAGTAACCTTACGAGTCAGGTCGCTAAACATTACAACGCAATAGTCAGCACATTCAGCAGCAGTAGCGTTACCAAGTGGCGACATACGTTCTGAGTAGTCAAGAAGACCATCCATGTTTTTCACACCGCTACCTGCAGTAGTTGGAGTTGGTGATTGAGAAATGGTGTTTACACGCACGTTATGTTCGCGTCCGTAGATATAACCAAAGCTGCGGGCAATTGATTCCAACATTGATTTAGCATCAGCCATATCATTGTATCCAAATACGGTACGTTGTGCAGCCATATACGAAAGTGCTACTACAGAACCATATTCATTAATTGCATCCATCTTTTTTGCTACTTGTAGCATTTTATGAAACGAAATAGCAGATATATCAATTGTTGAAGTAAGCATATCGTAATCTAAATCGTCGTAAGTACGTTTTTTACGCACGTTTGGCGACATACCAATTGAGTGCAATACAAAGTCAATTTTACCACCAAGTGCTTCCATTGATTCTTTGAAAACATTTTCTAAGTCCGATACGCTGGTTGCATCAGCCGGAATTAATTTAGCATTAAGTTTTTCTGACAGTTCGTTGGTTGTTCCCATACGCACAGCCAAAGGTGTGTTTGACAGGGTGATAATTGCACCTTCCTCTACAGCACGTTCTGCGACTTTCCAAGCGATAGACATGTCGTTCAACGCTCCGAATATAATACCTCTTTTACCTTTTAATAAGTCATTACCCATGATTATACATTTTTTGGTTACGTTGATGAAACGTATTTCTGTTGGAATTGTTTCATTCAACAAACTGAATTTCGGCACAAAGATACATATAATGTGCAAGAAACGAAAATGAATTGGTAAACCAATTATATAAAAATGCTTTATTTTTCTGTAAAAGAATTGATTATGAATTCATTTTTAATGCTAATCTTTGTTTGTTCGATACTATTCGTAGAGCTATATTGCTGATATTTGTTAAGCATAATGAGTCTGTTTTTTCCGTTTTTTTGCGATGCTATGAGAAGAATCATTTTGAGTCAAATCATTTTTCTTGTTCCGCAATGTTGATGAAAAAAAGAAAAGGAGAATATGCGTTTGCACTTCTCCTTTTGATTTTTTGTTGTGTTCGGTATTTTATTTTCTGTCCGACATTTCCTTTTCGGTCAGAATGCGAAACCCGGGATATTCTTTTACCATTTGACGCAGGTATTCTTCGGGGTATCCGGCGCGAATAATACTGGTTGGAATCTTGTATTCGTTTTGAACGAACTTGCCATCTTTTTCTTTCTTGATATTTCCGTCCATATATTTTACCAACAAATATTCACCCAGTTTTTTCCATGCGGCGGTTGAGTTTTCTGCTTGTGCACAGCTAAATTTGGTAAGCATGGCACGTGCCTCAACCTCATTCATTCCTGCTGCTTGTTTGTCCATTTGCGGTACCAGCGTGTTGAAATCACTTTCCCATTGGGATTGCACCTTTCTGATATCTGTCATCATGTAGGAATACTTGCTGTAGGCAAAGTTGGCTACTCCATTATAGATCCAGAATGCTGAAGTAGGTGAATATTCCAATAAACTTCCATCGTCGGTTCTGTAGCATGCCGGTACGGCAGTTGTACCGCAGTAAATAGGCACGTAAAGCGCACTGTTGGCATCATCTACGCCAAACCATAGGATTCCACCAATATAATTGGGTAGCCAACTACGTAGTTGCGATACAAAAGTAAAGCCTGTTTGTTGTGTGGCAGTAGGGCGTTCGTGAACGTATTCTACGCCGTCCACTTTCCAGGTTAGCGGACTGCAACGCAATTTGCTGTTGAAAGGTCCTGCTGCTATTCCCTTTGTAATGTCCAGTTCGGTTCCTTCGTACTGATCACGCATATAGTCTTTGATGTTTTGCGCGCTAAGTTTGAAAGTCGGTTTAATCCACAAAGGCATGCGTTGAGCCGTTTCACCTTTTATATACGAAATGTATTTATCCATGGCTGGATCTACTTTTCGGAAGAAAGACCATACGCGGGCTTCACAAGCGCGCAAAGCAGTGTAATCGAGTGGTGCGTAGGTGTCCGAAAAGCTAAATTCGTTGTTTTTACCTTTGAAATAGCCTTTTTCGCGGGCAAAAGTAATTACGTCTTTAGAATAAAGGCAGTTGTTCTTATCGTTCAATGGAAAAGTGGTAATGCGCGCCTGATTAGCATGTGCCGATACACAATCGTCAGGAATGCGTTGTGCAACCCACACAGCACCTTTATTTTTAGGTCCTTTACCTATCATTTCCAATATCCAAACTTCGTTCGGGTCGGCAATGGAAAACGATTCACCTTCGCTGTAGTAGCCATATTCCGCCACTAAGTCGGTCATTACTTTGATTGCTTCACGAGCAGTTTTGGCGCGTTGAAGTCCGATGTAAATCAAACTTCCATAATCCATAACTGCTGTTGAATCAGCAAGTTCATGTCGTCCACCAAAGGTTGTTTCGCCAATACTTAGCTGATGTTCGTTTATATTGCCAATTACCGAGTAAGTTTTTTCTACTTGTTTTATTTTTCCAAGGTATTTGCCCGAATCCCAGTCGTGTACATCGAGTAGTGTTCCAGCGGGATAAGTTGCTGCGGGGTAGTGGTATAATGCTCCGAAAAGGAAGTACGAATCAGCACTGTAGCTGATGAGTGTTGACCCATCGGTGGAGGCTCCTTTGCCTACCAGAAAATTTGTACAGGCATCTGCCGTGTGGAGAGCCAGGAGAAGAGCAGTTGAAAAAATTATCTTTTTAATCATCGTTTGAATTTGTTTTTTTTTGAGATATGCAAAGATAATGTATAAATATAAAACAAAAAAGCCCGATACCATTTGATTTAGGATATCGGGCTTTTGAAGTATGATTTTTTATTTGGAAAACGATTTTTTTATCCAGTTTGGAATCACTAGTACGCCAATCAATAAATACAAATAGTAGCTAATCATTCGCCATACCAGTGTGACGAAGATGATAGCACTTGTACCGGCAAAAACATCGCTGTAATATTCTTTAAAAGCATATTCGCTTACGCCGCTCCCGCCGGGAGTAGGAGTAACCACCATTACTACCCATAGAATAAGTTGTCGGGCAAAAACAACCACGTGGTTAATGTTATTTGGGCTGAAGGCCATGAAAACGGCATTTACAACCAGAAAACGGGCCGACCAGGTAAGTAAAGTCATGCCAAAGGCTTTTACCCAAAACCAATAAGAGCGATTGCCAATGTCGTGCGATGCCTGAACCAGGTTGTTGGTCAATACATCAACATTTTCGTACCAACGGCGTAAAAATGGGAGCCGGAAGAGTGTTAGCAGCATGTGTTTTATCCAGCTTGGACGCTTGAAAATGCCTATAAATAAAATTGCTGTCCAGATAAGACGTGAAAAATAGAGTCCCGAAAACACCACTGCAAAAGTTGATACTATTGTTGAGGAGGAATTGAAAAGCTCGGATATTGGAATAAAAAGGAAAACGACAGGACAAACGACCAGAAAAAATAATTCGTCCAGAAATAAGTTTACAAACATGATGGTGGTGCTTCTACCGGCATTGATGCCCTCTTTTACCAAAAAGATAACCACGAGACTCGATCCTCCTACTGCAGGTGGTGTCACGGCGGTGGTAAATTCGCTCAATACGTTGATATGAAATGCCTGACGCCACGACAAATCCTTGTCTGTAAATAATCTGAATCGCCACATCATGCCAAAATCGCGCATAAGCATAAAGACAAATGCTAACAAGATGAACAATCCACTTGCTACCGTAAAGTGAAACGATGCAAAAACATCGGGGTCAAACTCATCGAGAAACAACCAACCGATAACAAATAAACCCAGCGCGATGGGGATTAGTACCTGATATATTTTAAATGGTCTCGAGGTCTTTTTTGTGTCTACAATTATCGTTTCCATGTTTTGCTCATTAGGATTTTGTATCGGTCAAAAACTTCTTCTGTCACACTTTCCCACGACCGGGCAAGGGTTTTTGCTGCATCAACACCTACTGAATTTATTTTCTCCGGCGATTGCAATAAGCTGCGCAATCTGGTTGAAAATGCTTCTGGGTTATCCTCGGTAAGGAAACCGTTGAAATTGTCGATGATATTTTCGGCAGATGAGCTTCCTTTTACCAAAATGGAGGGAGTTTGCAATGCAGCCGCTTCGCGTATCACTAAGGGAGCATTGTCGTAGATGGACGGAAACAGGAATAAATCGGCAGCAGCATAATATTGTTTAATTTCATCTCGTTCGGTGATGACACCCCTAAATTCGACCTTAGAGCCTAAGTTCAGTTTCTCAGCCAGTTGCATCAAATCTGTTTTGGCATAACCTGTTCCGATAAAGAACATTTTGAAAGGAACATCGTTGAGAAGGGCCAGCGATTCAAGGATGAGTCGGGTGTTTTTCTCCCAGATATGTTGTCCCACAAAGAGTAAGACCGGAGCATCCGTTTGAATATTTAGTGCTGCGCGTGCTTGTTTTTTTATTGGTTCAACAGGTAGATTGCTTGCAAAGTCATTGCCATTATCCACTACTTCCACCTTGCCTTTAAAGCCATATTCGCGAATGGTGTCTTCTACGGATGCTTGAGGAATCCACACCTGATCAGCTTTTTCAAAGAAGCGAATAACTTGACGGGTCATTAGCTTAGCCAATTGTTTGCTACGCACCGAGCGTTCAAAATCGTCGCGATATTTGGAGTGAAAAGTGGCAATAAAAGGAATTTGTTGTTTGCGGGCTATGTTAAGAGCTATGTTTCCCGAGCTGAAAGGACAATGAGCATGTACCAGCCCGAATGAAAACTGTTTCAATTCTGTTTTGAATGACATGTCCATTTTCGGTAATCCGAACCGATAGGGTTTTCGCCCGAGAATGGGAATGGAATTGTATCTTAATATAGGATATGCTTCATTGTCGGAATGATTTGGCGAGTGTGGAGTGACAACACATACTGGATGATTCTTTTTGTTTAGCCAATAAGCATAATTCTGTACTGTAAGCGAAACTCCATCCATGATTGGCGGAAAACTATCATTAAACAAACCAATAGTCTTCAACGTACTGTTGTTGGTAATACTCATGCTATTTTTTTAGGTGTATTATTGAAAAAAGACGGGGCACAAACAAATACTTATCCTGCCAAACGGGTTACAAATTTAGCAATTTCTTTTTACATTCCCATATTTAGGGCGTTATTAAGCTGTTGAGATGATATAATAGCCCGTTCGGTGATAAATGGATTTGCAAGTATAGTTGATTTGAAGAATATGAATGACTATACGCACTCAATATTCACGAAAAGGCAATGACATTTTAATGAAAACGAAATGTGAATGAATATGAAATCATAATTTTGTAGTATTTGATGTTATAAAAATCGTACCTTTGTGCCTCGAAACAATACCTCTGCCTAAACCTGGTGAAATGAGTCTTGCTTGGTATAATGAAAACATATTGAGTGAATTAGAAGTATTATTTGGATTGTAATTTATAAGATTTATGAATTGGAGCCGTTTGTAATACTATAATTCTGAAGTCTATTTCCTTCTAAAAAAACAGTTGCTAATAAATAATGATGAATAACCGTGCCATGCGCTTTTTTTCTGTTGAGAAACTGACGTTTATATATATTCTTATAACCTCTCTTATTATTGTGTTTTTAAGACCAGAGGTAAATGCCTGTTGCAAATTGCTAAGTGTCAGGATTCTAATCGTATTTGTGATTTTTGGACTCAGCTATTTCAATTCTATTAAAAATTGGTGGGTCATTCGATTTTCGCGCTTTGCCTTTGTTGGTGGCTTACTTGTTTATTGGTATCCCGAGACTTTTGATATAAATCGGATGATTCCTAATCTCGATTATTTATTAGCCGATTTGGAGCAGAAGATATTTGGGTGTCAACCTGCGCTTCTATTTAGCAAGATGTATCCTCAGCGTTGGTTTTGCGAATTGCTGAATATGGGTTATTTTGCCTATTACCCATTAATTATTGGTACCAGTGCCTATCTCTATTTCAAAGACAGACGATATTTTGAGCGTTTCTTTTTTATAGTTCTCTTTTCTTTTTTCTGTTACTATACGCTTTATATTCTTTTTCCTACCGCCGGACCTCAATTTTATTTTCAGGCGATAGGTCTTGATAAGGCTCAAGCGGGCAATTTCCCTCAAGTGGGTTATTATTTCGATAAGCATCAGGAGTTACTGTCTCCGGGTCTTAATTCCGGATTCTTTTCTCAAATGGTGCAGAATACACAGCAAGTAGGCGAGAGACCAACCGCAGCCTTCCCGAGTTCTCACGTTGGAATTTCAACCTTGATTTTTATTCTGATTTTGAAGAACCGACGTTATATCTTTTTCTCAATGCTTTTCCCTATTTACCTGGCATTAGTGGCAGCCACCGTTTATATTCAGGCACATTATGTGATTGATGTTATAGCCGGTTTAGGTACATCTGTGCTGTTTTACTTTTTGGGCAGCATTGCTCATAAAGAGTTTACAAGAAAGCATTTAGGTATAAGCGAAATGTCGGCAATGTTTCTGAAGGAACGTGCTAAAATGCGACATATGTAGTTACGAGTTACGAGTTACGAGTTACAAGCTTGTACTAAGAAAGACTATTTTCCTTTCGACAGGCTAAACTCATCATTTATCGTCTTCCGGGTTATAGATATGCTGCTCTGAAGTTGTGGTCGTTCGCCCATTTCTTCTTCTCCCGGCATTCCGCCTCCGCCATCAGGACCGCCTTGCATACTTCCTCCACCGGGCATTCCACCTCTCATTCCACCACCTTGCATTCCACCTCTCATTCCACCACCTTGCATACCGCCTCTCATTCCTCCGCCTCCACGCATTCCTTTTCCTCCTTTGTCTTGTTTGCCACTGTTTTGCGAGAGTTCATTTATAGTCATCTGTAGCTGAATAGGAAGTGAAGCTATATTGTCCAATCCGAAATCCTTACCATAAATTTCGCAAAGTGGAACGCGTAATTCGTAAATCAGTTGTTCTCTGGTTTCTTTGTTGCGGGCAAAGCATATTTTGTTTTCGTCTTTGTTTTCAGAACTGATCGCACCGTTCGAATATTTGAATCCGTCCAACACAACCGAATCTTTGGGGAGTACTCCCGGTTTGGGTGCTGTTTTCTCTACCAACAATTGCGATTCATCTCCTTTATTGTTGAATTGCTGAGGTGGTATTCCCATTCTCTGTGCCGGAAATGTAATGCTGCACCTTGTTGGAATTTTAGTTTTTACTTTTAGTCTCAACGAAAAACCTCCACGCATCATTTGCATTTGTACTGCTCTGTCGGTGGTTCTTATAATCAGGAATAAATTCTGCGCATCATTTCTGAATTCATATTGAACATTAGATTGCGAATCGAAGAAACGGGGAATGTTTACCCAATCGGCTCTGTCGCCATCAATCACAATCGGTTGTGCCTGCCATTTTGAAATACTTGATTGAGCAAATGATACGGAACTTAAGCCCAGAAGACATGAAAGGATGACTTGGATTTTTGTTTTCATACTGTAATGATATATTTGTTGAATGATCAATTTATTCCGTTTTTATAAACTTCTAATGCTCTGTTTCTGGCAAAGCTATGTTCCACTATGGGTTGTGGGTAATCAAGTGTGTCGAATTCCTTTATCCATTTGCGGATGTATTTCAGTTCGGGGTCGAAGCGTTTGGTTTGTTCGGTAGGATTAAACACCCGGAAATAAGGTGCTGCATCGCAACCACAACCTGCTGCCCATTGCCAGTTCCCATTGTTGGACGAGAGTTCGTAGTCAATCAATTTGTTGGCAAAATAAGCTTCACCCCATCGCCAGTCGATAAGCAAATGTTTACTAAGGAAACTGGCCACTATCATTCTCACACGATTATGCATCCAACCCGTTTCGTTCAGTTGCCGCATGCCTGCATCTATCATCGGATATCCGGTTCTTCCTTCGCACCATGCTTCAAAATCTTTTTCGTCGTTTCTCCATGCTATTGCTTCATATTTTTTTCTGAACGCACCGGTCTCCACATGTGGAAAGTGTACCAGAATACTCATGAAGAATTCTCGCCAGATTAATTCATTCAGCCATTGTTCATTTGTTGCCAAAGCATATGCCACTACTTTTCGAATACTGATAGTACCAAACCGAAGATGTATACTCAGGCGTGTTGTTCCTTCTATGGCCGGGATGTTGCGGCTGTTCTCGTAGTTGGCAATAATGTTTTTGTCCAACATGGGAGTTGAAAACACGATGTCTGTTTTGTGGAACCCAATATCAGCAAGGCTTGGAAAAGAAGAATGCTCCATTGGTATAAATTTGCTTATGAAATCTTCGGAAGGGTAGGGTCGTAGATCGTTGTCCGACAGCTTTTGTTTCCATACTTTAGAATATGGAGTAAAAATAGTGTAAGGCTCGCCGTTGGCTTTAAGCACTTGGTTCCATTCGAATATCACCTGATCTTTGAACGAGTGGAACCGGATGGAGTTGGTGCTCAGAAAGGCTTCTATTGCTCTGTCGCGGGCAATGGCCGATTGTTCATAATCGCTGTTGGTATACACGGCTTTTACATCGTACTCCTCCAGCAGTGTTTTAAAAATATCCAGTGGTTTTCCTACCCGTATGCAAAGCGAACGATCCACTGCTGTAAGCTTGCTCTGTAAATCAGACAGCGCCTGATAAACAAAATCCACCCGACGATCGTTCTTATCCTCTAGATCGGAAGAGCGTCG
>OBMA010002239.1_pt1 | contig 11338 bp, 14 predicted proteins | sample 1539141 | NCBI WGS metagenome assembly OBMA01 (sample SAMEA3991484, study PRJEB22521) | metagenome | biome: anthropogenic terrestrial biome; feature: sewage plant; material: raw primary sludge | place: Sweden | collected 2012-09-26 | reverse complement strand
CGTTATTCGTATTTTATCATTTGCAGTAAATCGGCAACCTTTTCGAGACCATCCTCATCATCTCAAAAACTTCAATGCCGTTATCAGTGCCATATCCGACACGTCCCCCACCCCATATACAGTCAGCAGGTGCACCATATATTGATCCTATGTCGCACCAGTCATAAAAATACTCCCTGTGTTCAAAAAAAAGAGGAAGAAAAATCTTATATAAATCATAAAATTCAAACAATCCAGGAAGATGATAGTGTGCTGTTTTTTTATTATCAGATTTCATAGATTATACTCTCCATAATTTCATCATTAAAAATATTATTCTTCTACAAATTTCATGATCAACATTTCATTTGCATGGTTAACATTTTATTTTTTCTGAGTTATACTTGAACACGTTGTCAAAATTCATTTTTACAGAAAGAAGGTTTTTACATTGGCTCAGTTATTTGAAATTGGCATGCTTATTCTTTTCGGTTTATCATGGCCGTTTAATATCATTAAATCCTACCGTTCCAGAACTGCAAAAGGTAAAAGCGTTTTATTTGAAATCATAGTCATTGCCGGATATACATGCGGTTTAATAGGAAAATCAATCAGTGGTGATTTTTTCACACTTCCGGTTCCTTTCTATTTTGCAGATATCATTATGGTTGTAATTGACATATGCCTTTACTTCCGCAACTGTCGTCTGGACAACATCGAAAACAAAAATATTACTGCTGAATCAGACTTAATAATTAAAAATGCTGTATAATATTTGAGCCAAAAAGCACTGACAATTATTAACCGTTATGTATTTTTTACCGGCACCAGCTCTGCTTTACTTTTTACTGCCAATATTTCCTGTGCGATTATTTTAACAGATTTACGTATAGTATCCTCTGACAATGATGAATAATTCAATAAAAAATCATGTTCGGTCTGTTTCATATGATTATGGAAATACTCTGATAAAGCGCAGATTCTCACATTTCTGCGTTCTAATCTATATTTAAATTCTTCATCATTGCATGGAATATCTATATGCATAACAAAATGCAGCCCCGAATCTGCCTCTGAAATCTTTACATAATCAGAAATAATACTTTCATTAATTTCATTCAGCAATAAATCTCTTTGTTTTCTATAATAATTTCTCATCCTGTTTATATATTTTTCAAAATATCCCTCATCTATAAATCTTGCTAAAACCAGCTGCACCAGATTTGTGACAGGGCATGTATAAAATGAAAGTTTCTGATAATAAATATCTGCCAGATGCCGCGGCAATACCATATAGCTGATTCTTAATGTTGGTGCAATAGATTTTGAAAATGTATTAAGATAAATAACTTTTTCTATAGTATCAATACTCTGCAATGTAGGCATTAATTTTCGTGTCATACGAAACTCACTGTCATAATCATCCTCTATGATATATCTGTTTTCATTTTTAGATGCCCATCCCAAAAGTTCATATCTTTTACTTATTGGTGTTATTATTCCGGTCGGAAACTGATGTGATGGCGAGATATGTGCAACATCTACTTTCTTATCAACTAATTCATTTATATTAATTCCTTCTGATTCAAAGCTTATATATTTAACATTTGCTGCGTTTGCTTTATATATCATGGCCATTTTTTTATATCCCGGGTCTTCAACACCATAAACTTTATCATGTCCAAGAAGCTGAACAATCTGACCATATAAATATTCTGTTCCAGAACCAACAATTATCTGCTCTGGCTTTACATCCATCCCTCTGAACTGTTTCAAATGTTTTGATATCGCACACCTTAATTCTATAAGCCCCCCCGCCGGAGAACTTATCAGCAGACTTTCCTGATAATCATTAAGACATTCTCTGAGAAGTTTTGCCCACACAGTAAACGGAAAACATTCCTTTATCGCTCTGTTGCTTGAGAAATCTGCAAAATATTTTTTATCTTCTGAAGTCATAAGTACATTTTCAGAAGAAACAACAATTTGAGAAGAAGATAATTTATTTTGTAAATTTGACACATAAAAACCCTTTTTGGGCAATGAATAAATATACCCTTCTGCCTTGAGCTGCTCATATGCATTTTCAACTGTGATTACACTTATACCCAGATTTTTTGCAAAACTTCTCTTTGACGGAAGCTTATCTCCTGGTTTCAGATTTCCATATATACAATCATTTTTTATACATTTATATAAATGCTCATATAAAGATTCTGACCTTATATCAGCAAAAGAATATGTCAACATTATGTGATTTTCTCCAATCTGATATTTCTGAATATATTCTAACTGAATATTTTTATATATCCAGTTTCATTGTATGCTGGTTTCTGAAGAATATCAACATAATGTCTCTAAATGCTGATTATTCCCGACAATATACATTTTTCAACACATCTCACAAATACAACAGGAGGAAATTTATTATGGAAAATGAAAGATACGAATTAAACAAAAGCCTTGCTAAAATGCTCAAAGGTGGCGTAATCATGGATGTAACAACACCTGAACAAGCAAAAATAGCTGAATCAGCCGGTGCCTGTGCAGTAATGGCACTTGAAAGAATACCTGCCGATATCCGAGCAGCTGGTGGTGTTTCAAGAATGAGCGATCCAAAAATGATCAAAAGTATTCAGGCTGCTGTTTCAATTCCAGTAATGGCGAAATGTCGCATAGGACATTTCGTAGAAGCACAATTACTTGAGGCTATTGAAATAGATTATATTGATGAAAGTGAAGTATTATCTCCAGCCGATGATATCTATCATATTGATAAAACAAAATTCAAAGTTCCTTTCGTATGCGGTGCAAAGGATTTAGGTGAAGCTCTACGCCGCATAAATGAAGGCGCATCTATGATTCGTACAAAGGGTGAGCCCGGAACCGGTGATGTTGTTCAAGCCGTACGCCATATGAGAATGATAAACTGTGAAATGGCAAAAATAACATCAATGCTTGAAGATGAACTTTACAATGAAGCAAAAGTTCTTCAGGTACCTTACGATCTTGTACTTTACATACATAAAAATGGAAAACTTCCGGTTGTAAACTTTGCTGCAGGTGGCATAGCCACTCCTGCTGATGCTGCTTTAATGATGCAGTTAGGTGCAGAAGGTGTATTTGTCGGTTCTGGAATATTTAAATCAGGCAACCCTGATAAACGCGCCAATGCAATTGTAAAAGCAGTTGCAAACTATAATGATGCTGAATTAATTGCCAATTTATCCGAAAATTTGGGTGAAGCAATGATTGGTATTAATGAACAGGAAATCAAACTTCTAATGGCTGAAAGGGGAAAATAATGATAATAGGAGTTTTAGCTGTACAAGGAGCTTTCGCTGAACATGAAAAAAAATTAAGCAGTCTTGCAATAAACAGTATTGAACTTCGCCAAAAATCAGATGTTTTAAAATCTTATGATGCAATTATATTCCCCGGCGGAGAAAGTACAGTTCAGGGAAAACTACTGAAAGAACTTGATATGTTTAATACATTAAAAGAACAAATCAAAGAAGGAATGCCTGTACTGGCAACATGTGCAGGCATGATTTTACTTGCAGAAAACATATCAAATGACAGCAGCAAATATTTTGGAACACTTCCTGTCACAGTCAAAAGAAATGCCTACGGAAGACAGCTGGGAAGTTTTCATATCATAAATGATTTCGCCGGAACAGGAAAAATCCCAATGACATTTATTCGTGCACCTTATGTAGAATCCGCAGCGCCGGAAGTGAAGATTTTAGCAAAAGTAAATGACAATATTGTTGCAGTACAATATGGTCGCCAGATTGCTCTTTCATTTCACCCTGAACTTGATATGGATTTATCCGTTTACAATTTGTTTATTTCATCTCTTAAATAGTTGATATATATATTAAAATCTGAATAGCAATCTGTCTTTTCTGAATTTTACAGACATATAATTCATTCTTATTGCGCAATTTCGCTTTACATGAAAGCTCATCATATCGAAAAAGCACTCATTTACAAACGAAATCAGAAAATTATGCTTTAAATTTATTCTATAAATAATCTGATATTTTACTGATAATCAAGCGAAATTCACTCGCAGCTTTAATTGTGTAAGGTATCACTTGTATGTGTTACATTGTGTAAATATGCATTTCCCGGCTTCATTTGCAGAGTATCTCTTGTCACTAAAATAGAGCCTGCAATCATAAAAACAAGCGCTATAAAATACTTTATTGTGAAATGTTCTTTCAGGACTACAAATGATAAAAATGCACCTGCAAATGGGGCAATTGCATAATAAGCACTTGTTTTTGCTGCTCCAAGTTCTTTCTGTGCCATAATATAAAAAGTAATACTCATTCCATATGCAACGAATCCAAGAAGCATAACAATAAAAATATATCCGGCAGATGGCATTTTTTCACCAATAACAAACCCTATTGTCAGAGAACCTATACCTGAACATAGTCCTTTAATAGTCACAATTTCATAAACACTTTTAGACGAAATATTTCGTGTACAGTTATTTTCAAATCCCCAGCAGACATCAGCAGCAAGTATAAGTAAAGATCCCCAGGAAAATTTCAAATCTGAAGAATTATCAAACGAAAGAATCACACTTGCCACAGTTACGAAAATAATTGCTGCCCATAATTTTCCAGATACTGTTTCCTTAAAGATAAATAATGCAATAACCGTTGTTGCTGCAATTTCAAAGTTATTTAGCAATGATGCATTTGCTGAAGTAGTATTCTGAAGTCCATACATCAATAAAATCGGAGCTAATATGTCCAGCAAAACCATACCTGCCGTATATGGCAAATCATGTTTCGAAAGAAGTTCTGCCTTTTCTTGTTTTCTTAAACTGAAAATAAAAATAAATCCAATTCCAATACCTGCCCCAAGATAAAGAAGACCAGCCATCATTGTTGGCTGAACTATTTTCAATAGAACTTTAGAACAAGGTATATTGATTGCATAAAAAATGGCAGCAAGAATTGCAAAACATATTGCGTTTATTTTTTTATCCTTCATGTTATCCCTTCAAAAATCTTAATTGATTATTTCTTTCGATCACATTGAATGAATACATATTACTCCATTTTATTCAAATTTTATGATCTGACTTTTCACATCTATGCCACATCTTATATAGAAATCCTGATTTATATGATAATTCCTTCCAAATGATCACATTCATGCTGTATAATCTGTGCTGTCCAGCCAGAGAACTTCTGCTTATGCTTCTGAAAATTCATATCCTGAAATTCCACCTCTATGTCCTTAAATCTCCTTGTTTTACGAACTCCATTCAGTGAAAGACATCCCTCTGCTGTTTCAAAAGCATCTGATTTTGCTATAATCACAGGATTAATCATAATAACGTTTGCAAACCCCATATTTACCACAATAATTCTCTTGCTTACACCAATCATATTTGCAGCCATACCGACACATTGCTCTGCATTTGCCGCCAAAGTATCACATAAATCAAGCGCAACGGGCAGATCAGCCTCTGTTGCCAGATCAGATTTTTTACACAAAAACAAAATATCCTTGCATATATTTCTAACCATATCTAAACCTCTAATCATTAAGTTTAAAAACTAATTTACAAATATTTTCCAATCAAGTGAATATTTTGGCAATTAAGAACAGCGTAAAATTAAAAAGCTAAAAAATTCAATATTCCTTTTTTATTTCATCTATGCAATATTCTTCCTTGAACTTCCGTAAATCGTCATCAGTACATATAAGCATTATATCTTCAAATTTTCCAGTAGTTATATTCTTAAATCCAGCCACCTGCTCACCTGTACAAATACTACAGTGAATCACCAGAATCCATTTATCTGCATTATAATATTTTTTTGTTGGAATTTTTTTTAAGAACATTGCCTTTTCCTCCCGGAAATTTTATATAACAATCTATCAGTCAATTATATAAGCAACATCATGATGTCAGTATATTATTTTTGATTCTCACAGCTAATTATTTTTATCATTTCCAAATGTTGTAAATTCTTTCCACTCATTATTATTTCTCATATACTCAAATGTATTTTCATCTTGAAAGTACTTCATCAAATTCACTTTTAGTTTTTCCATAAATTTCGGATCTGTATCTTTAAACTTCATGTGCTCATATAAGGGCGAAAATCTGAAGTCCTGTAATGTATTCACAACTTCCAACATATGATGTGCCAATTTCAACGTTCCCTCAACATCTTTCTGCGCAGTGACAAACTCCAGTTCATTGGAAATCTCATTATATTTGCCCATATCAAAAATTTTTGCTAAGGAACCCTGTTTTTCTAACATTAAATGTGCCTTGTCTTTATTATCTTCCTGCATATTCAATATAAACAAACTATTAAATACAATTGACATACTTTGGTATCCTGAAAACAGTAATTCCTCATAAGCTTTATAGGCTTCCTCTCTCCTTCCTGTATTTTCATAAATAACTGCCTGTTTCCTTTTTCTCTCCGGATTTTGTATGGAAAAATACTTCAAGTATTCTTCGGCTTTTTCATATTGTTCTTTTCGTATATAAAATGAAAATAAGGAATCAGCTGCACCATTTCTAATGCTTTCTTCTGTACTGTTCAATGATCGTTCATAACAGCTGTAGATAAACTCATAATATTCTTTCTTATCTTCCATATCAAACATACACTCGGCATCAAGAACGACTGCAATCTGATAAATCAGCTGCTCACAGTTTGGATATTTTTCAATTAAACTTTTTGCCCACTGAAATACCTCATCATAGTTTTGCACATTAAATTTATTGTCCATATCTATAATCAGTTGATTAATTTCTGTTGTTGTCAATTCACTTTCGAATGACAGAAGCGTATCCACACTTATGCCAAGCAATCTTGCAATAGGTGCCAGCAGTGATATATCCGGAACGGATTTACCATTTTCCCATTTATTAACTGCAGGAGCAGTCACGCCTAATTTTCCCGCCATCTTCTCCTGTGTCATGTTCTTATCTATTCTGTATTTCCGAATCACTTCTCCGATTTGCATAAAAGTCCTCCATTTCCTGATATTTTTATTTTATCAAGAGACCGGAGGTTTTACTACTGAATTGACATTACATTTCATTCACAAAAATTAACTGCTATTCACTTTGAATTTTCCAACCCATGCACCGCGAAACATTTAATTCAAATGATACAGCTGATCAATCACAGGAGTTATTTTTTGAATAAACTTTTGTGTTGTCTGGCACATTAATATCTTGTGATCATGATAAAAAATGCAGGAAAAATAATCTTTCCTAACTTCATGTTCAAAATTTGAAATTCCAAATGGCATATGTATAATATAAAGCATTAGATCATCATCAAAAAGTGCAAAAGAAAATCATATTTGCTATGAAATTTTTCTCTTATTGCAGTTCTATGACTTACTTACGTCCCTTACGATTTTTTATAAATTCATATCCTGTTTGATACATCCTCTCGGCCAATAAGCTCAGTAAAAATCCGCTGATTCCTCCTGCAATGACATCACTTGGATAATGCACTCCCAGATACAGCCTTGAAAAACCTATCAGCAGTGCAAGTATTATAAATGCTGCTCCCGTCTTTTTGCTGAAATGCCTGCATAGTACGCCTGCGCATGCAAATGAAGCCGCTGTATGCCCCGATGGAAACGAATAATCAAGTGGTTTTGCAATAAGCGGCACTATTGCCTTATATGTTTCAAAAGGTCTTGCCCTCTCAACGAGATTTTTTAATATAACATTATTCACAAGAAATGAGTCAGCCAATGCTATCAGGCAAATGATTCCGGCAGTGCGCGTCTTTTTAAAAAAAAGCAGTGTCACAGAGATCAGAATCCAAACAAGTCCCAGATTTCCAAGTATGGTAATACAAGTGAATACCGGTGTTAAAAATGCATTTCTCATATGTTCCTGAATCCAGTATAATATCCGAAAATCAACACTCATCAAACTATATATCATATTGTCCTCTTTCTTATAATTATTTTTGCTGTCTTAAATATTTGATATTGAACCTATGTCAATAATACAAACACAAAATGTGCTGTTTGTCATGTCACACTTGATGCTCTACAATATAACACAACCAGTTGCTTTTGAATCAGAATAATCATTTATATTCACTTCTTCTTTTTTCCTAACGAAATATTTCAATACATACAAAAAAGCCATCCTTTCCTTCATTTAGTACTTAGATGGTTTAAGTTCAAAAGGCTGTCATTTTATTATTCATAGAAATCCAAATAACTATATCTACACCATTGGGAATCGTCATATCTTTAAATAAATCCAAAGTGATTTTAAACCGATTCGGACTGATTCTCAGATCTATTTATCGAACGATTTCATCCAGTCCCGATATTTTAAGTTCACTTTACGGTATCCTCACTATTTTTCCAAAAAAGATGTGTTCTGCCACGCTGATGATTATAATTCTACAATTTTACGTGTACTATATGATGTACAGTTCAACACTAGTTTTTGCACAAAGATTCCGAATTCTATCTGGCTGGATAAAAATACAGATAATTTTTCATATATCTGTCCTATTCGTAGATCTCCTTGCGCCTTACATTCCATTTCTCATCAGTAATTCTCACCGCTTCGATTTGGAAGTTCTGATGTAATTTCCTTTGATAGCTGCAAGATTCCTATCAAGCACTCTATACTTTTCATATCAGGATCAAAATAGTAGTAATTCTTTGTTGCTTCTCTTCTCATTTTGAGAATTCCAGCATTTTTTAGTATCTGGAGATGATGAGATACGGCTGGTCTGGATAGATTTGTTTTCTCAGTAATCTCATTTACTCTCACGCCATAACACTTCCCCATCTTCATCATTTCCAATATTAAGTGCTGTCTATTCTCATCTCCCAGTGCAATAAGTATCTTTTGGCAGCTTTCAAACTCTTTTGCAAGTTTATCAATATCATTTTTTGTATGCATATCCCACCGCCTATATCGTCTTATGTCCGGAGGCAGCTTCAAAATTGTATTTCACAATTCCAAGGTCCAATTGGGTCATCATCCCACCTTTTGTCGTTATCTTTGCTTCTTCTCCCTCCTGCTCTATCCAGAACTTCTGCTGATTAACGGCTGTAGGTGCCAATATTGCTGCTTTTACGCCATTCTTATACCACTCCGGTGATTCTTCGGTGATTTTTGCAAGTGCTGCCATATCCTTGCTGTTATGAGCCTGACCCTGTGTCTGTCCATACCCGAGGGCGATTATGATTGCCTGCTTTTGCCCTTTCCCTATAACGGCTTTGCTCTTTCCGTGAGTCATGGCTACCCAGCATGTATTCAGTCCTAGTTCCTGTGCTTTTAATACCAGAATCTCTCCGTAATATCCTGCTTTTTCATCCAGATCCTGTCCTTTTTTTCCTACCACTGCTATATAATCTGACACGCCTGAGAATTTGCCATAGTGAGCCATCATGCCGTTGAAGCATTTGGGTTCATCATAGATTGTCTGGATGTTCATTCCTGCCTGCTCATTTATTTTACTGCACAGGTCATCCAGTTCTTTTCTCTTCTCTGCTTCGATCTCTTTATCTGTATATTGTCTTACGCTGTGTCTGGCTTCTATTATTTTCATGATCTCCATTTTATTTACCTCCGTTTGTTTAAGTGTTTGAACGAAGTATATCATAAAATTTTCAAAAAAATTCAATGGTATCGAAAATCGAGACAATTCATACGGACTCAAAAAAAGCCAAAGGTTATTAGCCCTTGGCTTTTTTTAATATTTTTTTATCTGATTGATTATCAGTTCTGACACTTCCGGTTCATTAAATTCTGTAAGCCAGTGTCCAGCGTTTAATTCTTTGAAATTGTATTCACCCTTCATATAGGAATGGCTCTTTTCTACTCCAGCTCGTCCTATTGCCAAATCCTGATTTCCCCATATAAATAATGTTGGCGTTATTACATCATGATATTTGATTCCTGTATTCACTGTGAATAATGCCCTATACCAGTTCACAACTGCTGTAAGTGCTTCTGGTCCTTTAAATATTTCCATATATTCCTTTATAGTTCTTTCATTGAATCCATTCCAAAGTTTTTTCAGTATTGCATAGTCATCTGCTGCCAGCATCTTTTCCGGAAGACCTGGATTCTGAAAATGCTTTACATACGCACCTTTTTTCTGCTGTTCCGGATCATTCTGGATTGCCCAATAGTATGCCGGCCAATATGGTACCGATAATGCCGTCCATGATTTTATCAGCTCCGGATACATAGCTACCACTGTCCATCCTACTACTGCACCGAAGTCATGTCCTACCAGGTGAAACTGCCAATCGTATCCAGCATTTTTTGCGAAAGCAATAATGTCCTCTGCCAATATGTTGACTGCGTAATTCTCATATCCGGCAGGTCTGGCTCCTTCTGAATACCCTCTCTGATCAGGGGCAACACAACGATATCCGAGATCGGATAGTTTGTCCATAGTCTTTTCCCATATAATGGAACATTCTGGGAAACCATGTAATAAAATTACCAGTTCTCCATGATTACCCATTCCTGCTTCTCTTACTGTGTATGTCATGCCATTAAGCTGTATTTCTTTTTTTTCTACATTCATATCACACTTTTCTCCTCTCTGTTGACTTGAAAATGAAAACTCTTTACACTACAAAGTGTAGCACAAAGGTTCGCATTCTATGTGAGACAAAAAGGGGGAACCTGTCTATGAATCCACATACAGAGGAACATCAGGAAGTCATTGCTGCTGTTGAAGAGGCTCTGGCACTTCTCATTGATAAAAAAGAATTTTCCGAAATAACCATAAGTGAACTTGTCAAAAAAGCGGGCATTGCCCGCTCGACCTTTTACCGAAACTATGAGAGCAAGGAAGACATTATCCGCTCTTCTATCCGTAAAACTCTGTCAGAATTTGATGACCAGTTTACGCCCAAAACGATTGATGAGCGTTATGAAACAGACTATATTCTTGAAGTCTGGGACTATATCATCAGATACAACCAACAGATCTGTCGGATCAATAAGGCCGGACTCTCTAATATTTATCTGGATGAGTTTAACCGCCATCTGCTTCATATCTATAATGATAAGCCCCTTAGTTTACAGGATAAAATTCGTCTTTTCGGGCTGTCTGGTGCACAGTATAATATTATTTTCAATCTTGCTCTTAAAACTGATGCTAATATTAATCTCAAGAAATTTGAATTCAAAGTTGAAAATTCCAACCATAATATTATTTAAAATTGAGTTGAATATTTTAATGATCATAAAAATCATATACCTCTGGATTTAATATAGTTTCCTATATTGTGATAAATTAAAGTTGTAACAGTAATGGCTGATAAAATATAATAGCAATGGAGGATTTATCAT
>OBMA010002238.1_pt1 | contig 11343 bp, 6 predicted proteins | sample 1539141 | NCBI WGS metagenome assembly OBMA01 (sample SAMEA3991484, study PRJEB22521) | metagenome | biome: anthropogenic terrestrial biome; feature: sewage plant; material: raw primary sludge | place: Sweden | collected 2012-09-26 | reverse complement strand
TAACACCGCCATGGTATGCCACATGGTGGGCACGTATTATCTGGTTCACCCTCTTTCTTAGCATGGCAGTAGCGGCATTTCTTTTCTATCTTCATGAGCTCGATGTAAAGCACCGTGTGCAGATAATGGAGGTGCGCAACAGTACAATGAAGCGACTTAACGAGGCCAAGATGAACTTTTACACTCGTGTAACCCATGAACTACGCACACCAATATTCCTCATTGCCGCCCAGATAGAGGAACTTATCGAGAGAAAAACCACCCCTGTGCAGGTGCCACAGTCGTATTTGTATTCAATGTTTCGCAATTCACAGAAACTCAACCGCCTCATAAGCCGTGTGATAGACTTCCGCAAGATGGATGCCGACACGATGGCGCTCAATCTTCAACACCGCAATGTGGTGGAATTTTGCGAAAATCTGTGCGAAGACTACAAGAGCCTTTGCGAGCAGAAGAATATTGCGTTCAGTTTTCATTATTCCAAGACCAACATCCAGTTGTATTTCGACCTTGACAAACTAGAGACAATACTTACCAATCTCGTTTCCAACGCATTCAAATACACCAAGGAGGGTGGCGTTGTGATGCTCTCCGTGAAAGAATGTGAAGACGCGGTATCTTTCTCTGTTAAAGACAACGGAATTGGCATCATAGAGAATATGCGCAACGCAATATTCCAAAGCTTCACACGCACGGAACAAGCCGAGGCCCAAAGCAGTGGAGATGGTGTAGGGCTGTCTACCGTAAAGAGTCTTATTGAGTTGCATGGTGGCACCATCAGTGTGGATAGTGAGGTGAATATAGGCTCGTGTTTCACGTTTCGCATTCCCAAAAACTTGCAGAGCAAGGACCATATTGACGATATCGATGCTGTCCGTACTCCGCCTCAATCAGGCACACTACCTGTCATCCAGCCTAAGCTCAAACAGGAAACAGTGTATCCCAGAAATCCTGCGGCTACACATTCAATACTCGTCATCGATGATGAGCACGACACAGTGGATTTGCTGGAGCGCAATCTGGTCTCAGACTTCAAGGTTTTCAAGGCTTACGATGGTGAGCAGGGACTGACGGTGGCACGCGCAGAGTTGCCCGACATCATCATTTGCGACCTGATGATGCCCAATATGGACGGCATGCAGCTCCTACGGACATTGAAGAATGACAAGACCCTGCAACATATCAAGGTGATAATCTTCACCGCCAAGACTTCCGAGGATGATATGATACAAGCCTATGATAACAGTGCCGATGCATATCTCACAAAACCGGTGTCACTAAAATATCTACGTATGCGAATAGACAGGATGGTGGCCCAAGCAGACAGTGCCATAGTCACGGCTTCCATATCCAAGGAAAAGAAAACATACAACAAAGAGGAACAGATATTCTTGTTGCGTTGCCGTGAAATAATTGACGACAACCTACGCAACGAAGATTTCAGCATTTATATGCTTGCCGACCATCTGGCAATGAGTCATTCCTCGCTCTACAAGAAGATAAAGGCCATGACGGGAATGTCGTTAATCGAATTTATCAACGACTACAAGATCTACAAGGCCACGCAACTGTTCAAGCAGGGTGTCACCAGCGTAGATTCTGTGAGCGACAGATGTGGCTTCAAGGATGTAAAAAACTTCCGCGAAACATTCAAACGCAAGATGAACGTCACACCAAAACAATATGTGCAAAGTCTGTAGGAAAAAGAATGAACGAGAAAATGGTTGATACATCAATCTGATGACGGTATCAACCGTTTTCCGTTCTATCCACCGCCGTCAGGCACGCAAAGTGACCTACGACAAAGGCATTCCTCAGATGAACCCTTCGCTGGAAAAACCGGAGTATACATATATGTGATCAAAAAAATGACATTAAACAGATATGCGATTATGAATAAAATGTTTATACTATTTACTTCCCTCCTTTATGTGTGCTTGGTCAATGCACAAAATACAGTTGCGCGCTACCGGATAGAAACAGGAAAGGAGGAACAGACGATACTGCATTTCGGAGCCAGTGACGGTTGGAGCATGCGCTTTGTCGGACTATGGCCTGATGACAGACAAAACAAGATTGCAGACTGGCTATTCAGCACAGACAATGATGCCAATGGCAGACCCAAGGGCATAGGTCTTTCTGTATGGCGTTTCAATCTGGGTGCAGGTTCTATGGAACAGGGCGACAGCGCACAAATCAATTCCGACACCCGTACCGAATGTTTCCTGAAAGCAGACGGCACTTACGACTGGAACAAGCAGCAGGGACAGCGCAACTTTCTGAAACTGGCAAAAGACCGTGGCGTTAATCATTTTCTCGCATTCATGAATTCCGTACCTGTTTACTATACCCAAAACGGCTTGGCCACCAATACCGGTCGTGACGGTTCTGCCAATATCAAAAATGATTGTTATGATGATGTGGCGCGTTTTGTGGCTGATGCAATGAAAGGGCTGGAACGACACGATGGAATACATTTCGATTACATATGTCCTGTCAATGAACCTGACGGCAGTTGGAACTGGCTGGGACCGAAACAGGAAGGTTCGCCTGCGACAAATTTTGAGATTGCACGATTGGTGAAAGAGATAAGTAAACAGTTTGTAAGGCATCATATCAGCACAAATATATTGGTAAATGAGAGTTCTGATTTGCGATGTCTGCTGGGCATACACAACACCGACTGGCGACGAGGCAACACAATAAACGCCCTGTTCTCCGAAGACAGTACGAAAACTTATTTGGGCAAGACTCCTAATGTTCCGAATATCATATTGGGGCATAGTTACTGGACCGACACACCGGTGACGTATATGAAAGATATCCGTATGGCACTGCGTGACTCTTTGAGAAAGAAAGGGTTGACTTTCTGGCAGACGGAACTTTGCATCATGAGCAATGATGAAGAAATAGGCGGCGGCGGGGGTTATGATTTCACCATGAAGACAGCCCTCTATGTAGCTCGTGTGATACACCACGACCTGGTGTATGCCAACGCCGGGAGCTGGTCGTGGTGGCGTGCGCTAGGGGGTGATTATAAGGACGGTTTGATTAGAGTCTACAGTCATGACGGCATGAAAAGCGGTTGGGCGGTCGATTCCAAACTGATGTGGGCCTTAGGCAATTACAGTCGTTTTGTGCGTCCCGGGGCCGTGCGCCATGACATTACGGCGCTCAACGGAGACGGCAATGAAATAGCAGACGGATACACAGACCCGCGAGGAGTGATGTGCTCTGCATACAGGAATGCCGGCGGGTCATGGGTGGTCGTCGCAATAAACTATTCGGAAGAGGAGAAACCGTTCAATTTTTGTCTGTCTGACAAGGCTTCAGTGTCGTGGAAGATGTACAGGACATCGGATATTTCTGCCGAGAGTCTGGCTCCTGTAGGCATTACTTACGGTGAGACAAATCTGGCTCCAAGATCTATAACCACCTTCGTGAATGAGTGAGCATGGCGGTCGTCACACAAACCACATACAGTGACAAGGATAAAATAATAGTTAAAAAGGGGGACAAATCAGAATTCGTTCCCTTTTTTTACGCATTATAAATTTGTTAATCGTATATATATGTGTAAATTTGCACATCAAACATCAAACTATATAAATATCTATGAAGAAAATTCTATTCATTGCCGCCATGGCCGTCTCTTCATTTTACGTTCAGGCTGCCAATAACGTGCAGCCTACATTCAATGAATGGCATGACCTGCAGGTGAATGAGGTGAACCGTTATCCGTTGCACACCGGCTTTTTCGCTTACGAGTCGCTCGACAAGGCGCTTTCTGGAGACAAGACGGCATCTGGCAACTATTACTCCATTGATGACCGCTGGCTGTTCAACTGGGTAAAAAATGCAGACCAGCGACCTGTTGACTTCTACAAACTCGATTATGATGCATCCAATTGGTTGCTCATGGATGTACCGGGTATATGGGAACTCAACGGATTTGGTGACCCGGAATATGTGAATGTCGGTTTCGGATGGCGCGGACATTTTGACAACAATCCCCCCCAGGTTCCCACAAAGGATAACCACGTGGGCTCATATCGCGGATGGGTGCGCATGCCAAGCGCATGGGACGGCCGGCAAGTGATAATTCATTTCGGCTCTGTCACATCCAATATATATCTATATGTCAACGGTCACTTTGTGGGCTATGCAGAAGACAGCAAGGTGGCAGCCGAGTTTGATATCACCCCATATTTGGTGAAAGACAAGAGAAATCTTATTTCATTTCAGACTTTCCGTTGGTGCGACGGTTCGTATGACGAGGACCAGGACTTCTGGCGCCTGAGTGGTATCGGACGTTCGTGCTATCTGTACTCCCGTAACAAGGCGGCGCAGATAGAGGATATTCGCGTCACTCCCGACTTGGATGCCAACTATGATAAAGGTTCGCTTAACGTGAAAGCCACCGTGCGTGGAAATGTGAGCGTGGAATATCAGTTGCTGGATGCCGATGGCAGCGTGGTGGCGAGCAAGACGAACAAGCCCGGCAATACAGCCAAAGCCGACAAAACAGGCAAGAAAAAGAACGTGAGCCGTACAAACATCCAGACAGTGTCATTCAGCAATCTTGATGTCAAGCATTGGACAGCAGAGACACCGTATTTATATACACTTGTGGCAACTGTCAAGCAGGGCGACAAGACAATAGAGGTGGTACCCCAGCGAGTGGGATTCCGCAAGGTGGAGATACACAACTCCCAACTGCTTGTCAATGGGAAGCCAATATATATAAAGGGTGCCAACCGTCACGAGATGGATCCCGACAACGGTTATCTGGTAAGCCGTGAGCGCATGATTCAGGATATCCGGATAATGAAGCAGCTGAATATAAATGCCGTGCGCACTTGTCATTACCCTGATGACCCGCAATGGTATGACCTGTGTGACGAATACGGTATTTATCTCTGTGCCGAGGCCAATCAGGAGAGCCACGGATTTGGCTACGATGAAACATCCGAGGCAAAGAAACCACAGTTTGCCAAGCAGATTATGGAGCGTAACCAGCACAATGTGAGTTCCTTCTTCAATCATCCCAGCATAATATATTGGTCATTAGGCAATGAGACAGCAGATGGACCAAACTTCACCTCCGCTTTTCAGTGGATAAAGAGTCAGGATTCATCACGCCCTATTCAGTGGGAGCGTGCCGGCAAAGGCGCCAACACGGATATATACTGCCCGATGTACATGTCTCAGACCGGATGCGAGAGATATGCCCAGAGCACTGCCGCAGAAGACCAGAGGCCCCTCATTCAGTGTGAATACAGTCACGCGATGGGCAACTCAGGTGGCGGATTCAAGGAATATTGGGATTTGGTACGCAAATATCCTAAGTATCAGGGTGGTTTCATTTGGGACTTCGTGGACCAGGCTCTTCATGGCAAAGACCGTTATGGAAGAAAAATATACAAATATGGCGGTGACTATAATGATTATGATCCCAGCGACAATAATTTCAACTGCAATGGACTAATCGGTCCTGACCGCGTACCTAATCCCCATGCTTACGAGACCGGTTATTACTATCAGAACATCTGGGCATCACCGGTAGATCTGAATACCGGCAAGATAAAAGTGTACAACGAGAATTTCTTCCGTGACCTGAGCAATTACAAGATGGAATGGACTGTGGTTGTGGATGGCAAGCCTTCACTCAACGGCACTGTAGAAGATCTGAATGTTGCACCACAAAGTTCTGCGATATATACGTTACCATATTCTGTAAAGGATAATGGCGCCAACAAAGAGATACTCCTCGATGTGGCATTCAAACTTAAGAAAGCCGAGCCGCTCATGGAAGCAGGCCAGACTGTGGCCCACCGGCAAATGGCAATCAAGGATTATGATTTTGCTGCCGCGATGCCGTCGGACAAGGCATCAGGCAAATTCAAAATCAAAAACAAGAAAGGCTCTGACAATATTTCCATCAAGGCAGATGGCACAGACATCATGTTCAGCAAGCAGACGGGATATATAAGCAAATATGTTGCAAACGGTAATTACATATTGGGAAATGGAGGGACATTGAAGCCAAACTTCTGGCGTGCAGTCACTGACAACGATATGGGTTCAGGAATAAATATGAACTATAAGATTTGGAACAATCCCGCGATGAATCTCACAGGCATTACCGCAGCCCTCAACCCAAAAACCAATTGCGTGGACGTTGTAGCTACGTATGACATGCCCGATGTGAAAGCCACACTGACGATTACATATGCCATTGCAACAGACGGCAAGATGAAGGTAACCGAGGCAATGACTACCGACAAACAAGCCAAGGTATCTGACATGTTCCGTTTTGGAATGGTGATGGATTTGCCCTATTCCATGGACCGCAGCAAATTCTATGGCCGCGGACCTATTGAGAATTACAGCGATCGCAAGCTGTCTCAGAACATCGGTATTTATGAGCAGACGGCAGATGACCAGTTCTACCCATACATCCGTCCGCAAGAGACTGGCACTAAAAGTGACATTCGCTGGTGGCAGCAGACAACACCGGCCGGTGTTGGATTCACCGTTGCTTCAGACAAGGCTTTCTCTGCAAGTGCGCTGCATTATAGCATCTCAGACCTTAATGATGGTGACGAGAAAGAACAGCGCCATTGCCCACAAATACCAAAGTCTAAGTTCACCGAATTATGCATTGATGCCATTCAGGCTGGTGTCGGCGGCATCGACAGTTGGAGTCTTAACGCCCGCGCCTTGCCACAATATCGCGTAACTTATCAGGATCGCACATTCACGTTCTGGATCAATCCAAATAAATGAAGAAAACAATCCTATCCACAACCTTTTTACCCATTGGGGATGGTTGTGGATGGAAAATGGTGGACAGAAAATAACAAAAGGTTGGATAAAACATTATCCAACCTTTATTTTTAAACCATTTACTTTCATACTTTTCCCCTTTTTCTTAAATTTGCATTCTTAATCATACAAAAAAACATAATAACTGACCATTATGAAGAAATCAAAAATCTTATCTTCACTCCTAATCACAGCCATGGCTTCAATGGGTACAGCCAGTGCGCAACATCAGTTCACAGTGAACGCTAAACCCGGCAGCGACATCAAATCCACAATGTATGGGATATTCTTCGAAGACATTAATTTCGGAGCCGATGGTGGTCTCTATGCAGAGATGGTAGAAAACCGTTCGTTCGAGTTTCCAAACCGCCTGATGGGATGGAATACCTTTGGTAATGTCACTGTGAGTGATATGAAACCGGCATTCGACCGCAACCCACATTATGTGACTCTGGAAAGCGCCGGTCACGACCAGAAGTTTACCGGTCTTGAGAACCGTGGTTTCTTTGGCATGGGACTCAAGAATGGCATGAAGTACGACTTCTCTGTTTATGCCCGTCTGCATGACTTGCAAAGTAAAAACGCAAAGATTCGTGTGGAAATCGTTGGAGACGACGACATTCCCATCGACAAGCAGAGCATCACCATCACCAACAACAAATGGCAGAAATATGCAGTAACCCTGACTTCCAAGAAAACTATGGAAAAGGGTATGATACGCATCTTCCTTGAGTCTGCCGAGGGCGTGGATCTCGACCACGTATCACTGTTTCCGGAAGACAATTGGAACGGCCTTCGTGCCGACTTGGTAAAAGATCTGGCAGACCTGCATCCTGGAATATTCCGTTTCCCCGGCGGTTGCATCGTCGAGGGGACCGACCTAGAAACACGCTATCAGTGGAAGAACACTGTGGGCGCCCCGGAAAACCGCCCGCTCAACGAAAACCGTTGGAACTACACATTCCCCAACCGCATGTATCCCAATTATTATCAGACTTACGGCCTGGGCTTCTATGAATTTTTCCTCCTGTCAGAGAAGATTGGAGCCGAGCCCCTGCCTATACTCTCATGCGGTTTGGCTTGCCAATTCCAAAACAACGACAGTGACAGGAATGCACACGTGGCTGTGGATGCATTGCAACCATATATTGACGATGCTCTCGATCTGATCGAGTTTGCCAATGGTCCCGCCACAAGCAAATGGGGCAAGATGCGCGCCGACATGGGACATCCTGCTCCATTCAATCTAAAACAGATTGGCGTGGGCAATGAACAATGGGGCCCAATGTATCCGGAACGTCTTGAGAAATTTGTCAAGCAGATCCGCGCAAAATATCCAAACATCAAGATTTGCGGAACATCAGGCCCGTCATCAAGTGGCAAGGACTTTGATTACGGATGGGAGCAGATGCGCAAACTGGGTGTAGATCTGGTAGACGAGCATTATTATATGTCGCCAGAATGGTTTCTGAAGAATGCCGGCCGTTATGACAACTACCCCCGCACGGGTCCGAAAGTGTTCGCCGGTGAATACGCCAGCCATGTCAAGGGTGCGGGCAATCAGCCGACCGTAGCAATGAACAATTTCGAGGCCGCACTCTCTGAGGCTGCTTTCATGACAGGACTTGAGCGCAACGCCGATGTGGTGCACCAAGCCACTTATGCCCCACTCTTCGCCCACGTAGAGGGTTGGCAGTGGCGTCCGGACCTCATCTGGTTTGACAATCTACGTTCTGTTCGCTCTGTAAACTGGTATGTACAGATGCTCTACGGTACAAACAAGGGCACAAATATGCTCTCTCTGACAGAGAACGGCAAACCCGTTGAGGGCAGTGACGGACTCTATGCCAGTGCCGTTTATGACAAAAACGCCAAATGCTATATCGTGAAAATAGTCAACGCATCAGATGCGGCCAAGGACGTGAACCTCACATTCAATGGCGCCAAGACAATAAAGAATGGCAAGGTCACTATCCTCCATGCTGATGACTCACGTGCTACAAACACGCTCGATAAGCCGGAGAATGTGATTCCTCAGACTTCAGAGATCAAAGTCTCGGGCAATGCGATAGCTGTGACTGTACCTGCAAAGACATTTGCCGTGTACAAATTTTAATTAACATGCTGAAATTGTGAATTGAAAATTATGACATGTATGTGTTATCCATTTTTATAACACATCAAACCGTCATAATTTCCAATTCACAATTGGTAGAATAAGGTACCATGTACAAAAATATTATCTTTTTTGTGAAAGATGAAAATCCTGATGTTCTGAACTTCACTTGTATCCTCGGCCTGTTGTCTCTTTCGTATATGAGTGATATTTTATACAGACAACAGCATGATATTAGCACTTTTAGGTAAATGCTGTCTAATCTGCATCATTGTATTATTATGCATAAAGTGGCACGAGACAAAAGAACAACCTATTATTCAGAATTTGTATCCGAATCCAACATTCAAGTAAATAGGATACATATCAAACGTAACTGTTTTAAAACTACTCTTGAAAATGTCGTTCAGCCCCCATGTCAAATCAGCATTCAGATTGAAATGATTGAAAGCCAGCCACGAAGCACCTATCTGAGTTCCAATATGTAAATTGCGCAAGTTGTCGGAGAAATCATAAGTTCCCTGTTTGCCATCCTTGAACACCAGCTTCTCTCCTATCGGGGTTCCCTGTCGCAAATAGCCGTCACTGACATAACCCGAGAAATCACCATCCAGACGATAAGAGACAAACATTCCGGCACGAAACTTCCATCGTCTATTCAAACGATAATTAGCCAGAACAGGAACGGTCAAAAAGCTGCTGCTGTACTTGGTATTGACATATCCAGTCCAATATCCGGCCACCTTACTGTCGATATCCACAATTTCGGTACTGTAGTTCTTCACTGTAGCACCCGTGTGCATGCCTTTAACCTCCAAACGTATCCCGGTAGATACACCCCATCTCTTTTTATCGCCCAGCCAATGGGTTACTGTTCCTTCCAGAGATCCGTTGAAACGAGGTTTATAGCTCTCAATGGAACGTATCTCTACCGGAAGTGGAAGCGGCGAGGCGCCTCCTATATTTATTCCTGCTTTAATTTCATATTCCCACCCATTCTTTTCTGCATTGATAAGTGTTTCATTCCGGTCATTCTGTGCCACAACAGCGGTAGAACAAACTATCAGACTTAATATAGATATTATAATTTTTTTCATTTCATTCATTTGTTACCAGATTCATAAAACAATTGCATTTCATCGACACAAAGCGTACTGCCCACAGCCCCATTGAATTTTGCCCCATCGATACTTGAAGACATGATAATAGAAATATTGTATTGTCCGTTCTTCAGTTTTACAGGATCAATGGTTTTTCCGTTAAGCATTTGGAAGGGGATAGCAAATCGCGTCCATGCGTCTGTCTCTTTTTTATCGGTAATACGTGCTATGGAAACGATGTTATCACTGGTCAACGAATTAGTACCGTCCAGGTATTGAACATCATTGGTCACCTCGTAGAAGATAGCATAAATATCAAAATTATCTTTTTTACCGACGACTTCATTATTTTTTGCATCTGTATATTTATCACCGGCCTTATATTTGTAATACCCCACCAGTTCGTTCGGAATATAATGGAAAGGCACACCGAAATGGGTTGATTTTGCCATGTCTGTCAAATTGATCTCAAATGTTCCGACAAACAAGTTGCCTGCTGCGATCGGGGCACCAAACATAGCCCCCAACATGCCTGTACTGCATGTAGTAAGCTTAGCACATTTGCCGATATATCCATGATCGTCCTGACAAGTAGGATAATCCGTGGCAGCCGCATCACTATGGGTTATCATGAATCCGGCGTTACCACTGCCCCATTCAAAAGAAGATCCATCAAAGGCAAGGTTGTTGAAAATCTGATAATATTCCTTTTTATCAGTACTTTCATCACTGGGATCTGTGTAGTATTTCACATCCTCAAAGTGATATTCCGTAACAGGATTTGCGAAAGTACACTCTACCGTATATTGCTTTTCCCATTTTCCATCCTGTGATGTTACAGTGTAATTTTGCGGAGTAGTGAAGTTGAGAGCCGTTCCGCTTGCTGGAGAGATGGTTGCACCATCGGTCAAGGTGAATTGAGGACTTAAACTTGACAAATCCACTCCATCATTGACATAGAGAGTTACTTTGTTGTTTGTGATTACCGGATCTCGAAGGAGGATGCCCTGCGAAATCATACACGACGTTATATCGGCTTCGCTGTTTAATGTCTCATCCCGTATGCATGAAACCAGAGTCAATATACTAATTATAACAAATAATGCGCGAATTTTCATTTTGTTTTATTTATATATTATTTAATCTTAAACCTATTTTTCATCAGCTCGTATACAAACTTTACTACAAACTTACATAAAATTCTCTGGATTTTATACCGTTGTAATAAAAATCAAGACCACCTAGCTCAAATTTCTCATTAAACGAGCTTTTAATCTCAATATTTTATATAAATTGGCC
>OBMA010002236.1_pt1 | contig 11360 bp, 11 predicted proteins | sample 1539141 | NCBI WGS metagenome assembly OBMA01 (sample SAMEA3991484, study PRJEB22521) | metagenome | biome: anthropogenic terrestrial biome; feature: sewage plant; material: raw primary sludge | place: Sweden | collected 2012-09-26 | reverse complement strand
GACAGCACCGGGACCCGGAAGCGGCAAGATGGCTACCTGTCTCTCACAGCTTTACCATGAATACAAACATGGCACAAAAGCAGGATATGCCAAATTTGAAACATTTCCGATCTGGAATCTGCCACTCCGCCATCCGGTCAATATCGCATATGAAGCTGCCACGGCAGATCTTGATGATGTAAACATGATCGATCCGTTCCATCTTGAAGCATATGGAAAGACAACAGTCAATTATAACCGTGATGTTGAGATATTCCCCGTGCTCTCTTCAATACTTGAAAAGATCATGGGCGAATGCCCATATAAATCTCCTACCGACATGGGTGTAAATATGGCAGGATTTGCCATCACAAATGATGAGATATGCCGTAACGCTGCCAAGCAGGAAATTCTTAGAAGATACTATAAGAGCGCATGTGCAGTGAAAAAAGGAGATGCATCCAAAGAAGAATTATATAAGCAGGAACTTCTCTTAAAGCAGGCAGAGATAACTCCCAATGACCGCACAGTCGTATCCGCAGCGCTTACACGTGAAGAACTTACGGGACATCCATGTGCCGCTATAGAGCTCGCCGACGGCCGCATGATAACAGGAAAGACAACAGACCTCATGGGACCTGCCGCTGCTGTTCTCGTTAATGCACTGAAAGAGCTTGCCGGTATATCACATGATGAACACCTTGTTTCTGCCGAATCAATCGCCCCGATACAGAAACTCAAGACCGAATACTTAGGGAGCAATAATCCGCGTCTCCACACAGATGAGATCCTGATCGCACTATCAAGCTCTGCCTCGACAAATGAAAATGCAAAGCTTGCGATCGAACAACTGCCGCATCTCCGCGGATGTGAAGCACACAGCTCCGTCATACTGTCCCCTGTCGATGAAAAGATCTACCGTAAGCTTGGTCTCAACCTTACGTGTACACCAAATTATGGAAAATAAGATCAAGTATTTCCAGCCTTAAATTTCTTGGCCTGATCTATCATCTCACAAGCATTTGTGAGAGCACTTTCAGTAACAACATCGCCGCCGAGCATCCTCGCGATCTCGGCGGTACTTTCTTTTTCATCAAGTTCATTTATATCAGTGAAAGTATGTCCGTCTTTAACATTTTTCTCGATCAGAAAATGAGTATCTTCCATAGCAGCGATCTGCGGCAGGTGTGTAATGCATATTATCTGATGTCCCGCTGCGAGCCCGGCCATTTTGCCTGCAGCCATCCATGCAGTCTTGCCGCTTATACCTGAATCTATCTCATCAAATATGAGCGTTCCGATATCATCTTTGCCTGCAGTCACAGTCTTAAGTGCAAGCATTATCCTCGAAAGTTCACCTCCGCTTGCTGTATCCGTAAGAGCTTTAGGTTTTTCTCCCGGATTCGTTGAGATAAGATACTCAACCGAATCATACCCGTCAGATCCGATCTTCTCTTCTGATGGCGTAACTTCAATTCTGAACGTAGACGCAAGAAAATTAAGATCTGCCATCGCTTTTTCCATTTTATCAGAAAGGTCTTCTGCATATTTACTACGAACCTTTGATGCCATACTGCATAGCGATCTAAGTTCCGTCTCCATCTTTTCTTTCCTGGAAATGAGACCTGCGCGATAGTTATCATAATCATCATATTTCTCTATGAGTTCAGCCTGCCTGTCACGATACTCATATATTTCTTTTATTGTCTTTCCATATTTGTCTTTGAGATGATTAACAAGATCAAGTCTCTCTTCTGTCTGTGCGAATTCTTCCGGTTCAAATGAAAGAGATTCCATCTCCCCCTGAATCTGCCTGCAGAAGTCGCTGATAAGCCCATCGATATCAGACAGTTGTTTTTCGAGATCTTCACTGTCATCATCAAGTGTGGCTACTGTCTTCATCTCACGTATTGCAGCACTTACCGCCGATCCGGCACTTTCCTCGTTATCTGTGCTGCACAGACCAAATGCTTTCCCATATGCTTCGCTTATACGCTGTGCATTCGACATTCTTCTATAGTCCGACTCAAGACGCTCATCTTCACCTTCTCGAAGATCGGCATTCTCGATCTCGTTCACTTCAAAGCGTGCAAGATCCGCCTGTCTTTTCCTTGTATCTGAATCAGTGCTGTCTTCGGATAATCTGGAAAGTATGTCCGAATATTCCGCATATACCACACCTATCTTGTCCGTTATCTCAGAAAGATCATTTCCCGCGTAATCATCTAAGACTTTCTTCTGACTTCTTGTATCAAGAAGTGTCTGATGCTCCCGCTGTCCATATATATCTATCAGTATCTGTGAGAGCGCTTTAAGCTGACGCGATGTAGCATTCTCTCCATTTACTCTGCATACTGTGCGCCCCGGATATATCCTTCTCTGAATGACAACAGAATCATCGTCTCCTTCAGGAAGTTCCATCTCTTTAATTTTTCTTTTTTCTTTTTCACCAATATGGAATGTAAGCTCGATAAGCGCATATTCAGCACCGTCGCGGATCACTTTATCTCCCGCACGGTCACCCAGCGCCAGCCCTATTGAACCGATCACCACAGATTTGCCGGCTCCCGTCTCTCCTGTAAGAATGTTAAAAGACGGACCGAATTCGATCTCAGACTCTTTGATCAGAGCCAGATTTTTTACATGAAGACTCTCCAGCATATGTAACCTCTGTTTTCTATCTTATTTCCCTATAGCACTCTTGATCTTGCTCATCACGTTCTGTGCATCTTCCGGTGAGCGTGTCGCTGACATTATTGTATCGTCTCCGGCAATAGATCCGACTATCTCATCCATCTTCATATCATCAAGTGCGGCTGCGACAGCCATAGCCATACCAGAGACAGTCTTTATCACTATCATGTTCATTGCTGCTTCTATTGAAACAAAACCTTCCTTCAGAACACGGCTGTACTTATCACCAAGATACCCGTCATCAGCAGGCATTACAAAATATTTCTGCTTGCCGTCTCTCCCGGCGATCTTCGTAAGCCTCATCTGACGTATGTCGCGTGAAACAGTTGCCTGAGTCACTTCATACCCGGCTTCTCTGAGTTTAGAGACAAGATCTTCCTGTGTTTCGATATCATATTTCTGAACAAGCTCAATTATCTTATCGTGTCTGCTTCTTTTCATCTTCGCGTTCCCCTTTTTACAAACGGCAGTTTCTGTTATGCATCTCCCATTTTCTTGCGGAGGATATTTAAAAAGCTTTCCTGTTTAAGTTTCAGTATCTTCGCAGTACGTGAAGATCTTCTCACCGTAACGCTGTCTCCTGTATGAAGTCTTATGACACTATTACCGTCAAAACTTGCATCAACGGTCTGTACATCTTCCATACATCGTCCCGATACGATCTCTATCCTTATCTCATCATCCGGCGACAGGATTATGCTTCTTGCATGAAGCATATGCGAACATATCGGTGTAAGGACAAGTGTCTGTGCACCAGGTTCGACTATCGGTCCGCCAGCGGAAAGATTATATCCTGTCGATCCTGTTGGAGTCGCAACGATCATTCCATCTGCAAGAAATTCGTTCAGAAGATGACCATTTACGTATACTTCATACCTCATGATCTGTACATTTCCAAGTCTTGTTATCACGACATCGTTAAGTGCATGATCTTCTATCGACTTTCCGCCGGCACTAAGCGTTCCGAAAAGCATCATCCGTTCTTCTACCTGACACTCATCATTAAGGAGACATCTCATCGCTTCGTCCGTATCTGAAAGTTCAACTTCAGCAAGATATCCTATATTTCCAAGGTTGATACCGATGAGCGGAATGCCGCAGGAAATAGTGTCCCGCGCTGCCTGAAGAAGCGTTCCATCCCCGCCAAGAACGATAATACAGTCAGTGTCATCCGGAATATCGTCAGGATCAGTGCCAGGTCTTCCATTGACCATCGTGCGCTTGCCTATCTTGACTGATGCCTCACTGTTTCCGCTGCAGAGAAGATTTCTTATTCTGTTCCGGTATATACTGCCCGGATCCTTAAGCTCGTTAGTGATAATATAAAAATGTCTCATCTTCAGCCTTTCTGCAGCATCTGATGTGCCTTTTTCACCGTGTTCTTGATCTGTCTGTCCCATTCCGGCTCAGATGCGATTTTCTTAAAGCCCTCAGTGCCTTCTTGTACTGCTGTTCGATCTGTATTCTTAAGATACAGCAGATACTCAATGTTCCCTTCCGGTCCTCTTATCGGTGAATATGTAAGCCCGGCAATATCAAATCCTGTGTTATATGCCAGATTGATGATCCTTGCAGATACTTCCTCGTGCACAGAAGGATCACGTACCACACCCTTTTTCCCGACTTTCTCACGTCCAGCCTCAAACTGCGGCTTGATAAGACATATCATGCTTCCTTCCGGTTTAAGAAGAGCTCTTGCCGGTTCGAGTATTTTGTCAAGAGATATGAATGCCACGTCACATGATGCAAAATCAACCTGCTCAGGCAGGTCAGTCGGCTTCATATATCTAAAATTAGTCTTCTCCATGCTTACTACACGTTCGTCATTTCTAAGTTTCCAGTCAAGCTGCCCGTAACCTACATCGACAGCATATACCTTAACAGCTCCTGCCTGCAGCATACAGTCAGTAAATCCGCCTGTTGATGCGCCTATATCAAGGCATACATTTCCACTTAGATCTATCGGAAAATCAGAGAGCGCTTTTTCAAGCTTTAGTCCGCCTCTACTGACAAATCTCAGCGTACTTCCGCGCACCTCAACCTTGATTCCAGCCGTAGCGAATTCCGTTCCCGGCTTATCTTCTTTCTGTCCATTCACGTATACTATTCCAGACATGATAAGTGCTTTTGCCTGCTCTCTTGATGGTGCGAATTTCTTGGCAAATACAAGATTGTCCAGTCTTTCTTTTTCTTTCATTTAACTTTTTTCCTTTCATATCTGATTCTATATCGAATCATTTCTCGTTTTAACGTCTATATTAAGTGTTCAGTCACCAAGCACTGAGATATACTTTGTAACTATCTTTTCAGTGATTGTGTCCACGTCAAGTCCAAGTTCTTTCTGAAGCAGATCTACGCTTCCATGTTCCACATATCTGTCGCTTATTCCTATCGAGAGTACCTGCACCTTAAGATCAGCATCACTTACATAATCCCTCACATGATCGCCATAACCGCCTGATAGTACATTCTCTTCCATTGTCACAAAAAGTCTGTGTCCTTTTGAGAGGAGGTCAAATGATTCAGTATCTATCGGCTTTACGAATCTGGCATTTACAAGTGAGCATGAATAACCCATACTCTTAAGTTTCTTCCGCACCTGTTCTGCCGTCTTTACCATACTTCCTACGGCACAAAGGCATATATCTTCTTCTTCATATATTACCTCACATTTTCCAAGTTCGACAGGACTTCTGAAATCATGGAGCCCGTCATATGCTTCACCCCTTGGATATCGTATTGCAGCCGGTCTGCCAAGTTTAAGCGCAAACTTTATCATATCCGAAAGTTCCCATTTATTCTTAGGTGCCATTACTGTTATATTCGGTATCGCTGAGAGAAATGAAAGGTCAAATATCCCCTGATGCGTTTCTCCGTCAGCCCCGACAAGACCTGCTCTGTCAATAGCAAACAGTACCGGCAGATTCTGAAGACATACATCATGTACTATCTGATCATAAGCTCTTTGAAGAAATGAAGAATAGATCGCTACAACAGGTTTCATCCCTCCTGCGGCAAGTCCGGCGGCAAATGTCACTGCATGCTGCTCCGCGATTCCGACATCAAAAAATCTGTCAGAAAACATATTTCTGAATCTTTTCAGACCAGTACCATCCGGCATAGCCGCTGTTATAGCAACAACTTTGTCATCACGCGACGCCATCTTGATCATAACAGTTGAAAAAATGTTTGTATAACTTGCCTTTGTCTGAGGTTTTTTAGGAAGTCCTGTTGCTATATCAAAAGGATCTGTCCCATGAAATCTGGCAGGATGCCTTATCGCAGGTTCATATCCTTTACCCTTTTGTGTCTTCACATGAACTATGACTGCTTTTTTTACTCTCTGAGCTTCTCTGAACACCCGGACCATCTCATCAATATTATGTCCGTCCACAGGTCCGAGATATGTTATACCGATATCTTCAAAATGCATACCGGGTATAACCAGCTGTTTCAGACTGTTCTTTGTCTTCCGTATATTCTCAACCAGTTTGTCGCTATGTTTTGATTTTCCATGAAGAGAGTTATATATGTCTTCCTTAAGGTCAAGGTATTTATCTGCCGTTCTGATACTGTTCAGATATTTTGATATTCCGCCGACATTCTCGGAAATAGACATATTGTTATCATTAAGAACGATTATAAAATTGGTAGTCAGTTTAGACGCATTATTCAGAGCTTCATATGCCATACCGCCCGTCATTGAACCATCACCTATCACTGATACAACAGTATAGTCTTTCTTCTCAAGATCCCTTGCCTTGACAAGACCAAGTCCTGCTGATATAGATGTAGAACTGTGACCTGTATCAAAACAATCGCAGTCACTTTCTGCGCGTTTCGGAAATCCGCTCATACCGCCATACTGCCGCAGCGTCGCAAACCCGTCACGTCTCCCTGTCAGGATCTTATGTGTATATGACTGATGTCCCACATCCCATACGATCTTATCCTCCGGCAGATCAAGAAATAGATGAAGCGCCATTGTAAGTTCGACTGTTCCCAGGTTAGATCCAAGGTGACCGCCTGTCTCACTTATAGATTCTATAAGAAAACTGCGTATCTCATCCGCCAGTTCGTTCCACTCATCAGGCGGTATCTTCTTTATATCATTCGGTTGTCTTATCTGATCAAGCAGCATATCGCTCCTATTTGTCACGTCCAACTAGTCTCCCTATCAGTTCCATAAGAAAGCCATCACCCATTCCAACTTCTGAAAGAAGCATCTCGGCTCTTTCAGAATGAACCTCCACCTGTTTTTCAGCCTCTGGGATTCCATGCATAGAAACATAAGTCAGCTTATGTTCCTGCACATCTTTTCCAGTCGTCTTGCCTAGTATTTCTTTTGTACTGGTAACATCAAGTATATCATCCCTTATCTGAAATGCTATGCCGATGTGATATGCACTCTCTTCTATCTTCGAAACATCCGCGTCAGATGCTCCCTGCAAAACAGCACCGATCATCATCGCCGACTGTATCATCGCCGCAGTCTTATGCTCATGAATGAACATAAGAAGTTCTTCCGATGATTCACCTGTATTGTCCGATTCGATATCTGCGCCCTGTCCTCCAGCCATTCCATATATGCCAGCCTTATCTGCCAGGATCTTTAATGCCTTAAGGCATCTTTCTTTATCATCATTATCAGACGTAAGGTCAAATGACTTAAGTGCTGTCTCAAACGCATAATTCAGAAGTCCATCACCCGCAAGTACTCCCATCCCTTCACCATATACAGCATGAGTCGTACGCTTCCCGCGTCTATATTCATCATTATCCATAGCCGCAAGATCATCATGAACAAGCGAATATGTATGTATCATCTCTATCGCCGCCATAAACGGTTCTATCATTTTGACCGGTGTCCCAAACATCTCAGCAGACGCATACATCATCATAGGGCGAAGTCTCTTACCGCCTGAACGAATACTGTAATTCATCGCTTCTATGAGAGTTTTCTGGTACCCCTCCTCAGCCGGCAGATATGATCTGATCACTTCTTCTGCCGCGCAGCACCTTTTGTTCATCTCTTCATCAAATTCCATTTCATTCTTCTCCATCATACGGTCGTACGTTTCCGTCTTCTTCAATCTCAAGAACCTGTTTTTCAGTCCTGTCTATACGCTCATTACACATTTTAAGAAGCTCCATCCCGGATTTATATCTTTCAAATGACTCTTCAAGAGAAAGGTCATCATTTTCGAGACTTCCTATCTTACTCTCTACCTCTGTAAAAAGCTCATCAAGCGTTTTATTATCCTGCTCACCCGCAGATGCTGTTTTACTTGTTTTCTTCTCAGCCATATTTTCCTCCGGATATTATGATCTATGCCTGTCTTCTAAATAATCTTCTTTATCTTCTATATTTTCTCTGCATTCTCAACTTTTGATGTGACTGTTCCGTCAGCAAATCTCGTTATAATGACCTGTCCTATATTCACATCACCGGTACTGCATATCCTGTGCCCGCTCACATCTTCTGTGTAAGTATAGCCTCCTGAAAGACGCTTAAGCGGAGATAACATATCGAGACGCCCAGCATTGATCTCGGTCCTGTGTCTTGCCGCTACTATTCTGTTCTTGATCATCTGATCAAATCTGCCTGAAAGATCAGTTCGTCTTCTGGCATCAGTTATCTTATCACACATAAGCTTCTCAAGCTTATCACGACACGAGATCACATAAGTCTTCTGCTCTCTGAGACGTGATATCGGATTCAGATATCCTATCCTCATCTGATCCTGCCTCAATCTCTGCTTATATGTACTTATCCGTTCATTCATGAGCCTTTTGAGCTGCCGCTCATACTGTGCTATGCGATCATCTGTCTCTGACAGTTCCCGTACTGCAAGTTCTGCCCCTGCAGATGGTGTCGGTGCCCGCAGATCTGCTGTAAAATCAGATATTGTCGTATCTGTCTCATGCCCGACTGCCGATATCACGGGAATCTTGCAGTCAAATATAGCCTGCGCCACGATCTCTTCGTTAAAAGCCCACAGATCTTCTATAGATCCGCCTCCGCGTCCGATTATCACCACGTCGACATTCATCTTTTCCATCGCTTTCAGTCCCGCTGTCAGACTTTTTACTGCCTGTGCGCCCTGAACTACTGCCGGATATAATATTATCTGAATATAAGGGTTTCTCCGCTTTGATATCTGAATGATATCGCGGACTGCTGCGCCGGTCGGCGCTGTAATGACTCCCAGTCTTCGAACATACCGCGGTATAGGCTGTTTGTACATAGGATCAAACATGCCCTTCTCTTCAAGTTCCTGTTTCAGAAGTGCAAAGCGTTCATAGAGTGCACCCGTACCGTCCCGTTCTATCTTCCTGGCATAAAGCTGATATTTCCCGTCACGTACATAAACATCGATCGTCCCGGTCGCAACGACCTGCATCCCATCCTGCATTTCAAACCCAAGCCCGCTCCTGTTTCCAGCGAACATTACACATGAAATGGCTGCATTTTCATCCTTGAGCGTAAAATAGATATGCCCTGATGTATGATATTTGCAGTTGCTCACTTCACCTTTTACGGCGATAGATTTCAACATGAAATCCTGTGTGAACATATTCTTGATATATGAATTGACCTGTGAGACTAAATAAGTTGTCATATCATGCTCATGCGAACTTTGCAAGTATACCGTTTATAAACCCTGATGACTGATCCTGACCATATATCTTCGCCAGTTCGACGGCTTCATTTATGGCTACTCCTGTCGGAATATCATCATCAAACTTGATCTCATAGACCGCAAGTCTGAGTATCGCAAGTTCAGCCTTTCCTATTCTGTTAAGATCCCAGCCTTCGGTATTGTCCTTAAGCATTGTATCGATCTCATCAAGATGTTCCATTATCTTTCCGAACTTTGAATCAATATATACCGCATCATCGCCGACAGGGGCATCATTCCCTTCGAAATAAAATCTTTCCTGCTCCGGCATTTCTTCCCTGCTGTGAAATTCAATACGAAACAGCAAAATAAAAAGCTGTTCCCTGATCTGTCGCCTGTTCATATGATTATCATTATCCTTCTACGTTTATTCCTGCAATACGGATATTAACGTCAACAACTTCAAGACCTGTCATATTCTCGATCGAATTCTTTACTCTCTTCTGAACGTACTGGCATGTCTCAGGAATGTTATAACCATAATCCATGATTATCGCAACAGCCGCCCGAACCTGTTTCCCGTTCACTTCAACTTTGGCGCCTCTTGTCACTCCTCTGATACCAACCTTGCTGAAAAGGTTTTCACTCGCAGTTCCATCGATACTCTTTACACCATCTACTTCACACGCTGCAATGGCTGCAATAGACGCAACGACATCATCCGCGATCTTTACGCTTCCAAGGTTCACTGATCCCGTTTCTTTATTTTTAATTGTCTCATTTTCCTTAGCCATCTTATGCTCCTCCCGATATCCGCATTCATCTGTCCTCTGCGGTTTTCGAACCGGTAATTGTTCTAAGTATATCAAAATTAAACTGATACGACAAGTACGGCATATCTTTTTCTGTCACGCCACAGTTTTTTCCCATATCTGTTCCTTGGATCAGCACCTGCCGGTGATCCTGGTTCATTCATCAATCCAGAACCCGTAAGTATATGTCTCCGGGCTGTTGACGTAAGTTATTGTCTTTCCTGATTGTCCGATAAGACCAAATATCTTCTGATCCGTTATCAGATATTTGTACATCTCATCATATACATTCTTGTCCGAGCACCTGAATCTGACTTCTTTTTCTCCGTTCTGTCTTGCCTTTGAAAATATATCTTTAAGCTTATCCTTATCAGTCCCTGTAAAATAAAGATCTTCCCTTATATAATAATTATCCGCGTTCGCAGTGCAGTCCGGCAATGAAAATTTATGATCAACCGTATGTGTTCTCATGATATCGTCACCTGTAACACACAGATAATCATAATTGATCACATCAAATGATGCTTCTGATGCTTCACCCTGTTTCTTCTGATATTCTGCATCTCCCCACGTCGTATCAAGATAGTACCAGTTACCGTCAGACTTTACGACATTCCATGCATGCGGCACACCATTCGCATTTCCATCAACTGTCACTGCTTCTATGCCAAGCTTCTGCAGCAGATACTGAGTCGCTTTAGAATATCCCTGACACACAGATTCTTTCGTGATAAATACTGAGCAGATATTCTGATTGTTCTGAGCACCCAGCCTGTAATCAGTGTTTTGGATCAGATACTCATATATATATTTTATCTTATCATAATCATCCCCGCCATCCGGGACTCCCGAAAGACACTTACTTACATATTCATCTATCTGGGATCTTTTCGAAATGACTTCATCACTGTCCATTGTATAAGCCGGCTGCATAACGATCTTTTTAACGATACCTGCAAGCGTATATTTTACATACTTGAATCCATTTACATAAAACAGCTCCGGATGATCATCATTCACACATGTGAAGATCTTATCAAGACCAGTCTCATCAGTCGTCGGAATTATCGTTTCTTTATGCAGATCACGCATTGCTTCATACATACAGTCGTAGACAGCCTTATCGCTATCATCAAGTGTACTATAGGCATAATACTTTGTATTTCCAGCATCATAGTCTGCTATTGTTCCTTCTGCTGATTCAGATGAGCTGCTGCCATAAGTGCCGTCTGCTCCACCCTTGCTGTCTGTC
>OBMA010002235.1_pt1 | contig 11360 bp, 12 predicted proteins | sample 1539141 | NCBI WGS metagenome assembly OBMA01 (sample SAMEA3991484, study PRJEB22521) | metagenome | biome: anthropogenic terrestrial biome; feature: sewage plant; material: raw primary sludge | place: Sweden | collected 2012-09-26 | reverse complement strand
GGTTCCATTTTTTTCTCCTTTTTTGTAGATACTAGAACTATGAAAAAATTTTAGTCTAAACCTAAAAAGAAAAAAATGATATATGTCAATAATGAAAGGAGGATAAAAAGTATTTGTAAATTAAAAAATTAAATAGGGAATAATCCTATTTAATTTTACAAGAAGATAGAAGTATATCAAGTTCTTTTTTAAGTTCTTGAAGTTTTTTTGTAGAATTTATCAATTCTTCTTGGGTTTGTATGGCAATTCCTTCACTTCTATCAAGTTGTTTTGATATTTCAGTTGAGTTTGTTAATTCATTGATAATTATGTCAAATTCATCTGTAATTTCTTCAAGTTTAATTGAAGCATTTCTTGATTGCTCAACAGCATTTGCTGAATAAACCATAGCTGAATTTATTTTATTAATAAAACAGTTAATAGTGTCCGTTGCTTCAACTATTTCTTTTTCTGCTTCTATTTGAATTGGTTCAAGGGGTTTGTCATCAGTATTTTGAGTAAGTTGTTTTGAAAATTCAAAGAATTTCTTTGCATTAGCTTCCATTGTTTTTAGTTGAGAAAAACTATATGAAATTAGAATTAAAATAATAAGAGCGAATAAATATTGAATATATCTAATATAGTCTGTTTTTTCTTCTGTATAAACAGTATACATTGAAACTAAAACATCAACTTCATTTAAAAGTACATTATTTGTATTATATACTGAACGAACAATAGTTTCTAAAAGAAGTTCATTTGAACTATTTCGTTTATTTAGATTCTTTTTAAAATCATTTGTATTTTTGTAAAATTCATTCCATAATGCTTCAACTTTTAAAATTTGATTTATTATGTCATTTGTTGGAGCTTTAAATATTCCAATTAAAGTATTTCCATTTTTTAAAGAATTAAGATTATAGATAAACTCTATAATTGCCTCATCTAATTCTTTATTTGATTCATTATTTTGATACAAATAAAATATATTCTTTGATATCTTTTGAGTAAGCATTCTTTGTTTACCTACAATATTTATAAGCAAGGCATCTTTTTTATTTTTTTCATTAAGATAGATGGTTGTAATAATAATACTCGTCATTAATATTATGAAAAATATTCCAATTAATTTTATTTTGTTAGTTATAGTATTCTCTTTCATATGCCAACTCCTCTAAAAATAGATATCAACTCTTCTTGATTTGAAATAATTACATTACCATTGTCAATTTGAATAATGCCATTTCTTGTTAATCTTTTTAATACTCTTGACAGTGTTTCTGGCTGGATATGAAGTAGAAAAGAGACTTCTTGCCTTTTTAATTTATTAAACATTTCAAGATCTTGACTTATCATAAAGGCAACCTTTGCTGTTGCATCAAAGACTAGTTCTCTGTTTACAATACATTGGAGTTGATGAGTTTTTTCTAAAAGCACTTCCATTAATTCTACTGTTAAAATATTTTTTGATAAGAAATATTCTTGAAATTTTTCAAAATTGATTGAAAGAATTATTGAATCTTCTATAAACTCAGCATTTGAAAAACAGTAAATATCACTTTGTTTTATTGATGAAAGCTCGCTTATCATTGAGTTTTTATAAATATGATATAAAAATATTTCATTATCAAATTTATCAACTTTATAGATTTTTATAAGACCTTCTACCAAAAAAAGTATATTATTATTTGTATCACTTTCATAATATAAAATAGAGTTGTTTGAGTATGTTGATACAAATGATATTGAAGCAATCAAATCAATTTGTTCATCATTTAAGTTATTAAAAAAACTTATTTTTCTAATAGTTTCTTGTATAGACACGATTTCCCTTGCTAATTGTTTTATTTAAGCTATTGTATATTATGCTTGTAAAAATACAAATTAAATGATAAAAAATAAGGTTTATTATGAGTTTTAAAAAATATATAAAAGCAGTTGGAACAGGTCCTAAAGGTAATAGAGATTTAAGTAAAGAAGAAACACAAGATGCCGTTGAACAGATTTTAACAAATACTGCGACACAGGCTCAAATAGGGGCTTTTTTGATTGGATGGAGAACAAAACTTGAATCAAATGATGAATTAAAAGGTGCAATTTGTGCGTTAAAAAAGTTTATGAAATATAAAAAAGTAGAAAACTCTTTAGAACTTGGATATTCTTTTGATGGAAGATGTGATAATCCATTTTTATTTCCTTTATATAATGAAATTTTAGAAAAATTTCATAAAAGTAATCCAGATATAACACCTTTAAATCTTGTTATTTCAGGAGATTTATTACAACCTGCAAAAGATGGATTAACCACAAAAGATGTTTTTAAATCACTTGACTTGGGTCAACATCTACACTTTTTTGATAGGGTAGAATACTTAAAAGAGTTAAGTGATTTAACGCCTTTAAGACTCGAATTAGGTTTACGAACAGTTTTTAACACAGTTGAAAAATTGTTAAATCCAGCTTTGAGTGATTATAGTGTTACAACAGCATTTCATAAACCATATGTGCAAAAATATTTGGATATTTTTAGTGATTATTACAAAGATGTATATGTAGTAAAAGCTAGCGAAGGAAGTCCTGAGGTATTTAAAGATGGTAAATATTGGAAAATGCTTGATGGAAAAATCGAAGAGTTTTCATTTAGTTTAAAAGATTTTGGTATTAATTATGACAAAACTTATGAAGATATTTCTTTGGAAGAAGCTTTAAATATTGTTAAAAATCCAGATGAAGAGATTTTAAAATTAGCAAGGTTTAATATTGCTCTATATTTGGTTTTTTCAAATAGAGTAAATAGTCTAGAAGAAGCTTGGAAAAGATTAAATTAAATTAATCTTTTTAATTTATATTATTCTAAACACTTATAAAAAATAGGAATAAAAAATGTTAATAGACGGATTTGGAAGAAAACATGATTATCTAAGAGTTTCTGTAACTGAAAGATGTAACTTTAGATGTCAATATTGTATGCCTGAAAAACCTTTTTCTTGGGTTCCAAAAGAGAATTTACTCTCTTATGAAGATTTGTTTAAATTTATAAAAGCTTCAATTGATGAAGGAATTAAAAAAGTAAGAATCACAGGTGGTGAACCACTTTTAAGAGAAGGTTTAGATGTTTTTTTAAAAATGATTTTTGATTATAGAAATGATATAGATTTAGCACTTACAACAAATGGATTTTTACTCCCAAAAGTTGCTTTAAAATTAAAAGAAGCGGGACTTAAAAGAATAAATATTTCTCTTGATTCTCTAAATGCTGCAAGAGCTGCAAAAATTGCTCAAAAAGATGTTTTAGAAACAGTTCTTGAGGGAATTCAAGCAGCCAGCGATGCTGGACTTAAAATAAAAATAAATTGTGTTCCAATCAAAGGAATAAATGATATTGATGTTTTAGATGTTTTAGAGTTTTGTAAAGAAAAAGGTTATGTTGTAAGATTTATAGAATTTATGGAAAATCATCATGCAAAAGATGGGGCAAAAGGATTAAATTCAGATGAAATAAAAGCAATAATTTCGCAAAAATATCCAAATTTCAAAGCAGTTCCAAGGGATACTAGCTCACCTGCACAGTATTATGAACTTGAAGATGGTTTTCAATTTGGAATTATTGAACCACATAAAGATGATTTTTGTTCCGCTTGTAATCGAATTAGATTAACAGCAGAAGGATTTTTAATTCCATGTTTATATTTTGAAGATGCAATGAGTATAAAAGATGCTATTCAAAATAATAGAGTTGATGAAGCAGTTGATATTTTAAAAAAAGTATTAGCAGGTAAACCAGAAAAAAACAAATGGTCAAGTAAAAATGATAATGAAGTTTCTTCTAGGGCATTTTATCAAACGGGCGGATGATTCCTTTTTAATTTTTTTAAACAAAAGTAAAGTAACTTTTAAATATAATTCGCGTCCACTTTATTTTAAGTGAGATAAATAATATACCTATTAGGAGGTCATCGTGGCTTTAGATCAGGAAGTAAAAGCAGCTATTGTAGCAAAATTTGGGAAAAAAGAGGGTGACACAGGTTCATCAGAAGTTCAAATTGCATTATTAACAGAGCAAATTAAAATTTTAACTGAGCACTTAAAAGTTTTCAAAAAAGATCATTCATCTAGATTAGGTCTATTAAAAATGGTTGGAAAAAGAAAAAGATTATTAAAATACTTAAGAAAAACAAACTATGCTTCATTTGTTGAGCTAGTTGCTTCATTAGGAATTAGAGCTAAATAATTTGGCTTTCTACCTAAAAAAGGGTCACAGTTTTACTGTGACCCTTTTTTTTTGATTAAAAATTCCAATTAACTAATTTTAATAACGAATCTTAATAATAGTTCATGTAGAATATAAACAAAAAAATTGGATATATATAACATGTTATTAACAAAAAAAAGTGAATACGCTTTATTATCTTTGATATCAATTGCTAAAAGCAACGAACCAAAGAACGTGGATGAATTATCAAGAGAGTTAAATATTTCAAAATCATTTCTAGCAAAAATCATGCAAAATCTAGCAAAACAAAATCTAGTTATATCTCATAGAGGTGTAAATGGAGGATTTGCTTTAAATAAATCTTGGGAAAATATTACTATTTTAGAAATTGTGATTGCTGCGGAAGAAAAAATACCATCAGTTTTTGAGTGTTCACCCTCTGCTGATAATTGTCCAAATCAAGTAGCAATGCTTTGTACTATTTGGCCTTTATTAAACAACTTACAACTAAAAATTAATGATTTCTTAGAAAAATTAACTTTAAAAGATATAGCTTAATGAAATTATTTCATATTTCTCATACTGACTTAGATGGTTATGGATGTCAACTAATCACAAAAGAATACTTCAAAGAAGGATCTTTTTATAATGCTAATTATGGTTTAGAAGTAAAATTAACTATAAAAAAAGTATTAGAAGAGATAATCCTTTTTAAAGAAGAAGAGATTCTTTTTTTGATTAGTGATTTGAATTTAACTATTCAAGAGTCTAAAGATTTAGATAAAGATATTAATAAATTAATAGAAGAGGGATACAGAATAAAATTACAACTTTTGGACCATCATATAAGTGGTAAAAAAAGTGCAGAAACTTATTATTGGTATTATTTAGATGAAAAAAGATGTGCTACAAAAATAGTTTATGATTATATGTTTGAAGAGTATGAAGGTTTTGAATCAAAGATTAATTCATGGTTAGAACCTTTGGTAAACACTATTAATGCAGTTGATATTTGGCTTGATCATGATGTTAAAAACTTTGAATTTGGAAAAGTTATTATGTCAATGATTTCAAAAGTTAGAGAAGTGAATAATATTTTATTTGCTGATTTAAATAGAGAATTTAGATTTTACTTACTAAAAGAAGCTTCTAAATTTTTAAACGAAGTTGATGGCCATATAAAACTTGATAATGAAGTTCATTTTTTAAAAAAAGGGTTTTTAAAGCTTGATAAAAAAGATGATACCTTGGACAATCTATCAGCAACTTATCTTGTAAAAACACTAGATAAAGTAAAAGAGAATTTAACAGTTACTTACAAAGAACATAAAGGTCTTTTAACTTATTGTTTGGGTTCTATCTCAATTCCTGCAAATGCATTTTTGAAAGCAAATAAAGATTATGATTTTTTTATAGATGTAAATAAAAAAGGTAATGCTTCTTTTAGAGCAGATGGGAAAGTAGATGTATCATTAATGGCTTCAAAAATTGCAGCAGGCGGTGGACATATAAACGCAAGTGGTGGAAAATTTGAAGATTTCAAAGAAAGCATAGATTACAACGAAGTAAAAAACTACGTACAAAATAAATTAGATAAAATCTAATTTATTTCTCAAATTTATCATATTTTTAATAATTTTCTTTATAATAGTGTTTTAATAATTATTACAAAGGATAAAAAATGGAATGTGAATTCCCAACAGTAAATTCAAAAAGTGAAGAAATAATAGAAATTTTTAAAAATACAAAAACTATAGCAATTGCTGGACTTTCTCCTGATGCTTCAAAAGCTTCAAATATGGTGGCTGTTTATTTACAAAGTGCTGGATTTAAAATTATCCCTGTTTATCCAAAAGAAGATACAATTTTAGGTGAAAAAGTTTATAGAAATATAAGTGAAATTCCATTTAAAATTGATATGGTAGATATTTTTAGAAAACCAGATGCAATAGCTGAAATCATTGATGAAGCAATAGCAAGGGGTGATGTTGATACAGTATGGACTCAATTAGGTCTTGTAAACAATGAAGCAGCAGCACTTGCCAAAGAGGCTGGTTTAAAAGTAGTACAAAATAAATGTACTAAAATAGAACATAGAAATCTATTTTAATTTAGTAGTTTTTGATGTGTTGTTAAGTACTAACTTAGCAATACATCCACTTTTCCCATCATCTCTGTTTTTAAGTGTGATTTTTGCTCTTAAAGCATCAGAAGCATTTTTTGCTAAAAATAGTCCTAATCCAACACCACTTTGATTTCCTACTCTTTTAAAAGGAGCAAATAAATCAACTTTTTCATCAATCCCAATCCCTTCATCTGTTACAGTTATGATTATTTCTTCTTTTGTTTTTTTAAGTCTAATCGCTATTGCTTTTTCATTTGGAGTAAATTTTATTGCATTTTGTACAAAATTTTGTAAAATCTGATTAAATAGTGTAACTTGAATAGAGGTGTTAAGATGATTTACATTTGAAAAAAATGTGATGATAATATTTTTTTGAGCACTTAGCATTCTATAATCATTTGCTTTTTTCTTTATATACTCTACCAAATCAAGTTCAATATTTTGCTCAAACTGAGCACCTTCTGTTCTTCCAATATCTAAAATTGAAGAAATCATAATATTCATATCATCAATTGATTTAATAGTAAGTTTTAAAGTCTCTTCATATTTTTCTATTTCTCTTTTCTTCTTTAATGTAACTTCATTCTTTAGTTTCATAACTGCAAGTGGAGTTTTAAGCTCATGCGCAGCACCAATAAAAAGCTCTTTTTTGAATTTTACATAGGTTTCTATTCTATTTGTCAAAGAGTTAATAGAGTTTGCTAGTGAGTGAAACTCAATTGGTAAATCTTTTTTATCAATTTGTGTTAATGTATTTTCATCCATATTTGATAATTTTTTATTTATTTGAATGATTGGCTTTAACAAAGATTTTGAAACTGCAAGTGAATATAAAAGCATCAAAATAAAACCTGGAATCGCAAGAACAAATAAATTTTTAAAAATTACTGAGTATAAAAGTTCTCTCTCTAAACTAATATTTTTAATAATTTGTAAAAATTTTTTATTTTCTAAATCAAAAGGATAAAGAAGTTTTATATAGTAATTCCCATTATTTTCATAATTTTGAAATTTTAAATTTCTTAAAATTGAATTATCTACTAAAGCAATAGAGATATTATCATTTTTTATAGGTTCAAAAGTTTTTGTTGAAACAGATGCTTCATAAAGTTGTTTTGCATGGGTAAGCATACTTTCTTGAATATTGTCATAAACGGTGCTTCTTGCATATTCGTAGAAAATAAATGAGAGAGCGATGATGAAAAGTGAGGTAGCTATAATTAGTTTAATATAAAACTGTTTATAAATACTTTTACTTTCCATCATCTATATGTAGCGATTAGCTATTAGCTTTTGCTTTAGTTTTGTCTTCTACTGTATTTGGATAACAGAATCTATAACCTCTTCTTCTAATTGTTTCAATAGTAGAGATATTTAATGGTTTATCCATTTTTTGTCTAATTTGATTAATTGCAACTTCAATTACGTTTGGAGTAACTAATTCAGGTTCTTCCCAAATAGCATCTAATAATTGTTCTTTTGAAACAATTTGATCTCTATGTCTTGCAAGGTGTGTTAATACTTCAAAAGGTTTACCTTTTAATTCAATTTCTTCACCAGCATATTCAATTTTTTCTTCATCAGGATTGATAATTAAATCATCAATCTCAATAATATTTGTTCCACCAAATCTTAATCTTGCTTCAATTCTTGCAAGTAAGATATCAAAGTCAAATGGTTTTTTAATAAAATCATCTGCACCTGATTTAAGTGCTTCGATTTCACTCTCTTTATCATCTCTAGCTGAGATAATAACAACAGCCGTTCTTGAGCTTCTGTTTTTTACTATTTTACATAGTTCAATTCCATCACCATCTGGTAACATCCAATCTGTTAAAACTAAATCATAATTTCTAATATCAATAAAATATTCTGCATCTTTATAATTTTCAGCAGTATCAACTTGATAACCGAAGTCTGTAAGACCTTCTTGTAGTGTTCTATTTAGTGTAATTTCATCTTCAATAATTAAAATTCTCATTATTATTCCCTTAAATTTAAGTTAAGTTTAAATTTTGACGGAATTGTATCATAAAAATTAGGAAATTTAAACCCTTTTTAAGCTAAATTTTAAAATTTATGTGCTTTGAATTTTTTTTTACAAAAAAACAGAATAAAACTATTATTGTTTAGTTTAAATTAACTGTTTATTAACTATGAATAGGTAAAATACCGCAAATATATAATCAAGGAAAATTATGAAAAAAATAGTGTCAAGTTTAGTTGCTTCAATCGTTTTAGTGTCTGCGTTAAATGCTGCAGATTTTTATGCTTCTGTAGATGGTGAGAACATCACTAAAAAAGATATTACTATGGTTTTACAAGACCCTAGAATTGATTTTGATAAACTTCCAGATACTGCAAAGAAACAAGTATTAGAGCAAATTGTTAATAGAAAATTATTATCAAAAAAAGCTTTAAATGATGGTGTTGATAAAGACCCTCAATATGTTGAAGCTATTAATCAAATCAAAGAAGATTTAGCTTTCCAAGTTTGGCAAAAAAATGAAATTGCAAAAATCAAATTTACAGATGCTGAGAAAAAAGATTTTTATGAAAAAAATAAAGAAAAATTCATAGTTCCTGAAAATTTAGAGGCTAGTCATATTTTAGTAAAAACTGAAGAAGAAGCTAAAGAGATTATTAAACAATTAGATAAAGCAACTAAAAAAGAAGATAAATTTAAAGAATTAGCAAAAACTAAATCTCAAGATCCAGCTGGTAAAAATGGTGGTTATTTAGGTAAATTCTCTGCTGATCAAATGGTTCCTGAATTTGCAAATGCTGCAAAATCTTTAACAATTGGAAGTTACTCTAAAATTCCTGTTAAAACTCAATTTGGTTATCATGTAATTTATTTAAAAGATAAAATTGCTGGTAAGTCATTAACTTTTGCTGAAGTTGAAAGTAATATTTCTCAAATTTTATTAGGAAATAGTTATAATAAAAAAGTAAAAGAAGTTACTGACGAGTTAAGAAAAGACGCAAAAATAGTAATTAAATAAGGAGATTAGTTTGGGTGTATTAGATATTGTAAAGCCGGGTGTATTAACAGGTAGTGAAGCAAAAAAACTTTTTGCTTATGCAAAAGAGAATAATTTTGCAATTCCAGCAGTAAATGTTGTAGGAACAGATTCAGTAAATGCAGTATTAGAAGTTGCTGCAAAAGTTAACTCACCCATTATAATTCAGTTCTCAAATGGTGGAGCTGGTTTTTATGCTGGAAAAGGTTTGAAAACTGAAAATGCTGCTGTTCTTGGTGGAATTAGTGGTGCAAATCATGTTCACACAATGGCTGCTGCTTATGGGATTCCTGTAATTTTACATACAGACCATGCTGCAAAAAAACTTTTACCTTGGATTGATGGATTATTAGAAGCAGGTGCTAAGCATTTTGAGAAAACAGGAAGACCTTTATTTACTTCACACATGCTTGACTTAAGTGAAGAACCTTTGGAAGAAAATATTGAAATCTGTGTTGAGTATTTCAAAAAAATGAATGCACTTGATATGATGATTGAAATAGAACTTGGAATTACAGGTGGTGAAGAAGATGGTGTTGACAACTCTGATGTTGACAATGCTTTACTTTATACGCAACCAGAAGAAGTTTGTTTTGCACATGAAGAGTTAAGTAAAGTTGGAGTTAATTTTACAATAGCTGCAAGTTTTGGAAATGTTCATGGTGTTTATAAACCAGGAAATGTTCAATTAAGCCCCAAAATTCTAAATAATTCTCAAAAATTTATTCAAGAAAAACTTGGAACTTCATCTACTCAACCTGTTGATTTTGTATTCCACGGTGGTTCAGGTTCTTTACTTGAAGAAATTAGAGAAGCTATCTCTTATGGTGTTATTAAAATGAATATCGATACTGATACTCAATGGGCAGCATGGGATGGTGTTAGAGCTTATGAAGCAAAATATCATGGTTATTTACAAGGTCAAATCGGAAACCCAGAAGGTGAAGATAAACCAAATAAAAACTATTACGACCCAAGAAAATGGATTAGATCAGGTCAAGAATCAATGATCGCTAGACTTGAAATCGCATTTTCTGATCTTTGTGCTATAAATAAAAACTAATTATAAAAAAGGGCAAATAATATGAATTATTTGCCCTTTTTGAATAGAAATTTCATATAAAAACTATATAATATATTCAAAGGAAACTCCAATGAATATAACTCTTAATAAAAAAAATATCCACAATATCAAATCATCTGTTGAAATTATTATTTTAAATAAAATAAAACATCTTTCTAAAAATGAAAAAGAAATTTTAGACAATATTAATTTTTTGAAAAAATCTTTTAATACTCATTTTGATGTTAAAAATAGTAAATTATATATTTCATGTTTAAAGTTAAAAGATGAAAATATAAAAACAGCAATTTCCTCAGCTATTAAATTATTAAAAAATATAAAAAATGAAAATATAAAAATAGATATTATTCAAAGTGAAAAAGAATTAAATATTCAGACAATTATTGAGGGTTTAGTTTTAGGAAATTATGAGTTTTTAAAATATAAATCTTCACAGAATAATAAAAGTATTAAAAAAATAGAAATTTCTATTTTTAATTCAGATAAACAAAAAGATGAATTAGAAGCAGATTTAAAAAAAGCTCTTATTATTTGCAATAGTGTAAATTATACAAAAGATATTGTAAATAGTTCACCTGAGGATTATTATCCTTTGATTATGGCAAATGATGCACAAGAACTTGCAAAAAATAAAAATATCAAATGTAAAATTTTCGGGGAAGATTACCTAAAAGAAAACAATATGAATGCAATGTATAGCGTGGGAATTGCTTCAAGACATGAAAGTAAACTAATTCATCTAATATATACACCAAAAAATCCAATAGCTAAAATTGTATTAGTTGGAAAAGGTGTAACATATGACACAGGTGGAATGAGTTTAAAGCGTGAAGGCGGAATGGTTTCGATGAAATGTGATAAAGCTGGGGCTGCTAGTGTTTTGGGTATTATACACGCTCTTTGTGACCTTAATTTACCTTTTGAAGTTCATGGAAT
>OBMA010002232.1_pt1 | contig 11374 bp, 10 predicted proteins | sample 1539141 | NCBI WGS metagenome assembly OBMA01 (sample SAMEA3991484, study PRJEB22521) | metagenome | biome: anthropogenic terrestrial biome; feature: sewage plant; material: raw primary sludge | place: Sweden | collected 2012-09-26 | reverse complement strand
TACCAATTGCTCCAGCTTGATTAGGCTCAAATCCCATCTGAAGAGCAATTATATAGGCTCCAAAAATACCGAACTGAGCAGCTGCACCGATTAACATCAATTTAGGGTTGGATATAAGAGCCGAAAAGTCTGTCATAGCTCCGATCCCTAAGAATATTAAAGGTGGATACCAACCGGATGTTACTCCTTGATAAAGAATATTCAATACAGATCCTTCTTCATAAATCCCAACTTGAAGTCCGGCATCTTTAAAAGGAATATTTCCAATTAATATACCAAATCCGATTGGAATAAGTAGCATGGGTTCAAATTCATACTTAATGGCCAGAAAAATAAACAAAAGACCAATAAGTATCATCACAAGATGTCCCGGAGTCGCATTATATACGCCCGTGTAGGTGAGGAATGTCTGTAGATTGTCACCTAAAAACGTTAAGAAACTTTCTTGCATAACCTTATCCGATTATAATAATATCGGCTCCTTCCAAAACGGAGTCACCTTTACTTACTTTAATCTCAATAACCTTACCTTCTCTGTCGGCATTGATGTTGTTTTCCATCTTCATCGCTTCCAGTACAGCAACTTTTTGACCTCTTTTTACAACGTCACCAACCTTACAGTCAATGCTTAAAATAACTCCAGGAAGCGGAGTCTTAACTGCTCCAGCAGAACTTGGGGCAGCGTGACGTGCTACAACCGGCTCTCCGCTAGGAGTAGTAGGAGCCTGTGCTGGTCTTTTAAGCGTAACCATTTGCTTCTTGGCTGGCTTATCCATTTGAACTTTGTAAGGAGTTCCGTTAACTTCAACTTCTGCAAAGTTGTCTTCAACGTTATTTACAGTCACATTGTAGATGTTTCCGTTAATAGTATATTTGAATTGTTTCATTTTTGTACTTTCTTAGATGATTATTTTTTTGGAATTTCACGTAAACCATAGAGTTTAGAACTCCATGGAGAATAGTTGCGAGTTACTTTCTGAATTGTTAATACGGTGTTCTCAACATCATGAACATCTTCCGTAACTTCATAAAGAGCTGTTGCAATAGCAGCAAATATTTCACCAGCTTCTTCTCCCAATTCATCCTCTTTTGCGATTGAACCTACAGGTGCAGATGAAGCTTTTGCTCTCATAGCATTACGCTTTGAGGCTGCAATTGAAACTTTCCCAACTTGTTTGAAAATAAAATACAAAAGAAACAGACCAAGGAATGTTACAGCCATAGCAGTGATGGTCATACCAACTCCCAAAGAGTCATTGTTCTTAAAGTTGTCAATCTTTTCGTTAGAATCCAACGTGAGATTGTTTGTGCTTGGTGTAACTTTTGTTAGTTGAGTCCACTCTGCCTGTCCGTCAATTTTGCGACCATAGCTGATATCTGCAAGCTGTCCGGATGCAACAGTGATTTCATCAATCAGAGTTCTTCCATCTGCATCATACAATGCAATGTAGTTATCGCTATATGGATCTAATTTAAAGTTTACATGGAAAGTTCCTCTGTCAGGAAGATCGTCGGCCCAAAAAATTACATGTTGTCCCGGGCGAATCTTAGTGAGTACGTCACCTTTAGGAATTGAATATTTTTTCGGATTGTTTTTGTCATTAGTCAAAAAACATCCGGCAATATTCACAGTTCCTGCCGATCCATTATATAATTCAATCCATCCATTTCTCTGACCATAATCATCAACAAAGTTGCTTTCATTTATAACAAGTACTTCATTGATTCGCATGGAAGTGGCTAACTGTGCTTTTGCCCCAACAGAAAGGAACAAAACAAAAAGCATCAGTATCCCTATTTTCTTTTTTATCATATTCATCTCCTTTTTTATGAATTATAAAGGTAGATTATCATGTTTCTTTGCAGGGTTTGTCAACTTCTTAGTCTGAAGCTGCTGCAAAGCACGGATAATCCGGAAACGGGTGTTACGAGGCTCGATAACATCATCAATATAGCCATATTGAGCTGCATTGTACGGATTTGCAAATGCTTTTTTATATTCCTCTTCTTTTTCAATCTGAGCTTTAGCGGGATCTTCTGCTGATGCAACTTCTTTCGCAAAGATAACTTCAACAGCACCACTTGGTCCCATTACTGCAATTTCAGCAGTTGGCCAAGCATAGTTCATGTCACCACGAAGATGTTTTGAACTCATCACGCAATAGGCTCCACCATACGATTTTCTTAAAGTTACAGTAACCTTAGGAACTGTGGCCTCTCCATAAGCATAAAGAAGTTTAGCTCCGTGAAGAATTACACCATTGTATTCCTGGCCTGTACCTGGTAAGAATCCCGGTACGTCAACCAACGTAACCAAAGGAATATTAAATGCATCACAGAAGCGAACGAAACGGGCTGCTTTACGTGAAGCGTTGCTATCAAGACAACCAGCCATTATTTTAGGTTGATTTGCAATTACACCAACAGACTGACCGTTGAAGCGGGCAAAACCAACAATAATGTTCTGAGCATAGTCCTTATGAACCTCAAGGAATTCGCCATTATCAATGATTGTACCAATCACTTCATACATGTCGTAAGGTTTATTAGGTTCATCAGGAATGATATCATTCAGTGCATCATCCAAACGATCGATAGGGTCGTTGCACTCCATAAGTGGGGCTTCTTCCAAGTTGTTTTGCGGCATATAGCTGATAAGTTGGCGAATCAATTTTAATCCGTCTTCTTCGTTATCAACTGCAAAGTGAGCAACACCAGATTTTGTAGTGTGAACACTAGCTCCACCCAATTGTTCTTGTGTAACATCTTCTCCAGTTACAGACTTAACAACCTTAGGACCTGTGAGGAACATATAGCTGGTACCTCTGGTCATGATATTAAAGTCGGTCAATGCAGGAGAATAAACGGCTCCACCTGCGCATGGACCAAAAATTCCAGAAATCTGAGGAACAACGCCAGAAGCCAAAATATTACGCTGGAAAATTTCTGCATAACCTGCCAAGGCGTTTACACCCTCTTGAATACGAGCACCTCCAGAGTCATTCAATCCAATTACCGGTGCACCCATTTTCATTGCCTGGTCCATCACTTTACAGATTTTCATGGCCAATGATTCAGAAAGTGCTCCTCCAAATACAGTAAAATCCTGTGCATATATATATACAAGACGTCCATCTATTGTTCCATATCCGGTAACAACACCATCTCCCAGAAATTTGGTGGCATCAATACCGAAATTGGTACAACGGTGCTGAACGAACATGTCGAATTCTTCAAAACTACCTTCGTCAAGCAACATGGCAATTCTTTCACGGGCAGTATATTTACCTTTTTTGTGCTGAGATTCAATTCTCTTTTCTCCACCTCCGATACGAGCTTTTTCACGTAATTGAATCAGCTCTTTTACTTTTTCAAGTTGGTTACTCATGTTTTTATATTTTGATATTAGAATAAAGTAATAAATTATTTTTCAGGATGTTCGCAAAGTTCTGTGAGCACACTGCAAGTTGACTTCGGATGAAGGAATGCAATATTCAGTCCTTCGGCACCACCTCTTGGAGCTTTGTCGATCAATTTAACACCTTTAGCTTCCACTTCGGCCAATGCTTCAGCAACAGAAGGAACGGCAAATGCAATGTGATGAATACCTTCGCCTTTCTTTTCAATAAATTTGGCAACTGCACTTTCTTCGCTTGTTGGTTCGAGTAATTCAATTTTAGTCTGGCCAACCATAAAAAAAGCTGTTTTTACTTTTTGATCTGCAACTTCTTCGATGTTATAGCATTTCAAACCTAAAACTTGTTCGTAGTAGGGCAGTGCCTCTTCAATACTTTTTACAGCAATACCTAAATGTTCAATATGCGTAATTTCCATGATATATTAATAAATTAAATGATTTTTTATTGCTGCAAATGTACATCCTTTTTATACAATGGTGAAATATTTCTTTAATTTTATCCAATGATATATCAATTCTGACAGCCTAAAAATGAATAATTGAGTTTTTTCAGAATTCAGCAATTAATCTCAGATTGAGTTGACGGCCTGTTAGATAATTCGGAACGGCGTATTGCTGGTTGTAAATGTCGGTCACCCAATAATATGAACTGACATTTTTTATATTCAAAATATTAAAGACATCCACTCCAATCCAAATATTTTTTAATTTACTCATTATCCCTCGTTGCATGATCTCTTCTGTTGTGCCAGCAATTTGATAGGATAATCCCAGATCAATTCTTTTATACGGAGACATACGAAAGAATCCATCTTCATATCCTTTTCTGGGAGCTGTAATAGGTAATCCTCCGGCAAGCACTCCTTTAAGATTTAATTTAACCTTTTTATAACCAGGAAAATAGTCTTGAAAAAATAGAGAAACATTGTATCTTTGGCTATTAGGCATTGGGACTGTTACCTTGTCTCTGATTGTTTGTTCTGCTTTCATTATTGAAAAGCTCAGCCATGAGTCGGTTCCGGGAACAAATTCGCCAAAAAACTTAACGTCCATCCCTAACGCATAGCCATTGGCGCAGTTTTCACCGTAATATCTTATCTTTACATTGTCTACGGTATAAGGATTAAGTTTATCCATCATTTTGTAGTAAATTTCAGTTGATATTTTGAAGTTTCTTTCGGCTGCGCGGAATGTGTAATCTCCCCCTAATATAAAATGAACTGATTGCTGAGATTTCAGAGCATCATTTAAAACTACAACATTATTGGACTGCTCATCTTGTTTGGTAACACGCATTTCTTTGTAAAAAGGAGACTGATAGTAAATGCCGGAGGCAAAACGGAATGTAAGATCCTGATTGAAGTTAGGAATAAAGCCGATTGAAGCACGCGGGCTGAAAATGAATTCTTTATTGAAACTCCAATAACTTCCCCGGATACCAGCTACCAATGTAAATAATCCATGCTTGGTCCTGAATTTGAAATTGTCTTGCAGGTAACCGGAAGTCCGGCTGCTTTCCAGCTTATTGTTAGAATACAGATTTGTAATAAGACTTACCTCCGATCCTGTGTAAGGTAAAGAATATCCAGCTGAATCACGTTTTTCCCACTCATTAATTCGGTCTTTTATCTTCTCGAGTTGAACATTAACTCCCCACTTCAAGGTGTTGTTTTTTAATTTGCTTTCACCATAATGCCCAATAGTGATGATGTTGGAGTTGAGTCTGTTTCTTGCATGTTCGTGATAGGTTCCAACCTCCAAAGCAGAAGATGCGTCGTCGTCCGTATTGTTCTCTTCACCTAAATCATTCAACCAGTATTCGCCTGAAATATCATACGTTTCTTCTTCTTTGCTTGAAAACGCGGAGGCTTGAAGACCTAACTCCGTTTGCTCGGTCAGCCTTTTTTTTATTACCATTGCACCAAAGAGAGTTTCAAACTTATCCTGTTCACGTCCATCAAAATAAACCTTAAATTTTTTAATCATAGACGTTGTTCCGAAAGAAGTTTCTCGTGTAAAGGGTGTGAATTTGTAATTATTTATTGAGACGTTTCCTAAGAAATTGACATCCAAAGTTGGAGTGAGCTGATAAGTTATATACGACTGTAAATCAACGAAAGTAGGATTGAATTCAGCGTCTGTATCCATTGTATTCAACAACGATTGGTTTGTTTTGTAACGGATACCGGTGATTTGAGTTAATTTGCCGATGCTGCTTCCAACATAAGCGCTTGCACCAAGAAAGCTCAGAGAAGCTGAACCTTCCAGCGATTTAGGCTTTTTGTAATTGATATCCAAAACCGAGCTCATCTTATCTCCGTAACGTGCCTCAAACCCTCCGGCTGAAAAATTGACAGACTCGGTGAGTTCCGGATTGATAAAGCTTAGTCCCTCCTGTTGGCCGGACCGGATCAGCAAGGGTCTGAACACTTCAATTCCATTAACATATACGATGTTTTCATCATAGCTTCCTCCTCTGACCGAATATTGCGAGCTAAGTTCATTGCTTGATGAAACTCCGGCATACGTAACCACCAAAGATTCGATACTTCCCCCGGCAGGGTCGGGGAGGAGCCTTATCCGGTTTGCATCCAACGTTTCCATGGTGGTGGTTTGTTTGCGGATTGCGGTTATTGTTACATCTCCCAAGTTGAGTGATGTACTGTTCATTTGCACATTAAGCCGCATGTCACGGTCGGCTTTGGGTATTATGCGTTCGGCCTTGTTGTATCCCAGACACGAATAAACAAGAGTGAGCGAATCTCCGGCAGCCACATGTAAAGCATAAAAGCCTTTGTCGTTGCTCATTGATCCGTTCAGAGAATTTTTTACACGGATGTTTACAAGTTCAATAGGATTACCATCCGCGTCGCGTACGTACCCGGAAATTTTGATCCGCTCTTGAGCCAGCGTGGTTGCGGAAATGATAATATATAGCAGTGCTGCAATCGCACGTATTTTCATATTCTGTATCTTACTAGTAATACTTAACGAGAAAAAAAGAAGAAGCGTATACCCGGAGTGATAAAAATATTATTAATTTTGTCGAAATTCAAACAATTTATCATCTAAATAGAGAATAATGGAGAGCTTTGCAGAACTGATTAAAAAAAGAAGAAGTATCAGAAAGTTTACAAACCAGCTACTTAGCCCCGAACAAGTTGAATCGTTATTAAAAGCAGCATTAATGGCGCCATCTTCAAAACGAAGTAATGCGTGGCAGTTTGTACTCGTAGAAAATAAAGAGATGTTGCAGAAGCTGGCATCTTGTAAGAAGAACGGCTCTTCTTTTCTTGAAACATCTGCACTTGCCATTGTTGTGTTGGCTAACCCAATGGAAAGTGATGTATGGGTTGAAGATGCATCGGTTGCCTCTATTTATATCCAACTTCAGGCCGAAGATTTGGGCTTAGGCAGTTGTTGGTGCCAGATTAGAAATCGTGAAACAGCCGGAGAGACTGATTCTGCTCAATATGTAAGAGACTTGCTGGATATACCATACCAGATGGAAGTACTTTCTATTATCGGAGTTGGCTATAAAGACCAAGACAGGAAGCCATTTGATGAAACACATTTGCAGTGGGAAAAGATTCACATAGATAAATTTGTTTTTCCATCCGAATCAGAATCCTCTGAGTCATGAAAGTGGTGTTTATCGGATCTGGAAACCTTGCTACCCACCTTTCTCTGGCAATGAAAGGGGCTGGGATTGAAGTCGTCCAGGTTTACAGTCAGACAGAATCCCATGCAAGTTTGCTAGCCAATAAACTTTCATGCAGTTTTACTACCGAACCAGAGTCCATTGTAATCGATGCTGATATTTATATATTTTCAGTCAAAGATTCCGCCTTACTTGATTTGATTCATAAAATTCCCCAAAATAAAGGTCTTTGGCTTCATACTGCGGGAAGTGTTCCGATGGGTGTGTTTGAAGGATATAATGACAGGTATGGGGTATTATATCCTTTGCAGACGTTCAGTAAAAACAGAGATATAGATTTTAGTATTGTGCCGGTGTTTATTGAATCAAATTCTGCCGGCGACGAAGCATATTTGTTATCTTTTGCAGGTAAGCTTACAAGACAGGTAATCTCTCTTTCTTCGGAAAAGAGAAAACATTTGCATCTTGCAGCTGTATGGGCTTGTAATTTTACGAATCACATGTATCTGATGGCATCTAAAATATTGCAGGAACAAAGTTTGTCCGAAGCATTTCTTTTGCCCCTTATTGATGAAACAGCAGCCAAGGTGCATCAGCTTTCTGCCCGCGAGGCGCAAACCGGACCGGCAATCAGATATGATGAAAATATTATTGAAAAACATATAGAGCTTCTTTCCGACCCGAATATGAAAGAGCTTTACCGGTTAATCAGCCGGAATATACATAAAGAATCCAGCAATGAGTAGTATAAATTATGATTTAAGAAAAATCAGAGGGTTTATCTTTGATGTGGATGGAGTTCTTTCTAAAGACGTCATACCTCTGCATCCCAACGGAGATCCGATGCGTACTGTTAATATTAAAGACGGGTATGCCTTACAGCTTGCTGTAAAGAAAGGATATCAGGTCGCAATCATAACCGGAGGATATACCGATTCTGTCAAAATGCGTTTTGAACGTTTGGGAGTTAAGTATATCTATATGAGGAGTTCCGTTAAGATTAAAGATTATACTGATTTTATGAATCGAACCGGTTTAAAACCTGAAGAGGTCCTGTATGCAGGAGATGACATTCCTGATTATGAAGTAATGAAGTTGGTCGGCCTGCCTGTAGCGCCAGCGGATGCAGCTTCCGAAATCAAGGATATTTCGCTTTACATCTCATCCAAAAACGGAGGTGAGGGAATTGCACGTGATGTGATAGAGCAAACAATGAAAACACAGGGAACATGGCTGACGGGAGAAGCGTTCGGTTGGTAATTCCTGGAAAATATTAAAATATAATTGAAAAACACAGAAACCTATGTTGTCCAATCTAGATAAGTATAGAATAATCTTAGCATCCAATTCTCCCAGAAGAAAAGAATTGTTGGCCGGCTTGGATATCTCTTTCGAAGTTAAAGTAAATGGAGATGTTGATGAATCATATCCCGAGGGATTGTCTCCCGAGGAGATACCTATGTATGTCGCACAGAAAAAGGCCGATGCCTATGCTTCTTTTTTGCAGGAAGACGAATTGCTTATTACCGCAGATACGGTAGTCTGGACTTTCGAAGAGATTCTTGGAAAACCATCTGACCGCGAAGACGCAATTAAGATGCTGATGAAATTATCCAACCGTGTTCATGAAGTAATAACAGGTGTTTGTATTGTTACAAAGAACAAAAGTACTAATTTTTCTGTCTCGTCTGCAGTAAGTTTCGGTTATCTGGAGCCTTCTGATATTGAATATTACGTAGATAAATATAAACCTTATGATAAAGCCGGATCCTATGGAATACAAGAGTGGATCGGATATATCGGAGCAGAAGCGATTAATGGGTCGTTTTTTAATGTAATGGGATTGCCCGTTCAGAGGCTCTACCGCGAACTAAAAGCCTTTTAAGTTCGCGGCAGAACAGCTGATTTATTTAAAGATATCATCAATACCTCCGGATTCTTCGGGGGTATTATTTTCTTGTTCCGAAACAGGTTTACCGCATGGATTACTGTATTTCTCCGGAACTTCAAAAACTTCACTTTCCAGATAACCCAAGGATTTGTCGGCATATACTTTTTGCATAAACAGACCATAAATCGGTAAAGCCATGCTGGCTCCCTGTCCTTCGTTCAACCGATCGAAGTGAATGGATCTGTCTTCACCACCAACCCAACATCCGGCAACCAGGCTAGGGGTAAATCCCATATACCAACCGTCGGAATTGTTTTGAGTAGTTCCGGTTTTACCACCCATCTGAGCTGTAATGTTGTATCTGTATCTGATACGGCTGGCAGTACCACCGTCTACAACACTCCGTAGCATATATAACATTTTGTACGAGGCCTCCTCTGTAAGGACTTCACTCATTGTTGGTGTGAAGCTTGCAATTGTATTTCCGAACTGATCCTCAATACGGGTAACGTAGACCGGATCAACCCGAATCCCTTTGTTGGCAAACGTAGTATATCCGGTAACCATTTCGCCTACCGAAACGTCTGGCGTTCCTAAACACACCGATATTACCGGATCTATGTAATTCTTTAATCCAAAGGAATGAAGTAAACGTACAAATGTATATGGAGAAAGCTGCCCCATCAGATAGGCTGTTACCCAGTTGGAAGAATTTTGCAACCCCCACTTAATTGTAACTGTTTCACCAACGCGCTTTGCTCCGGCATTTCTTGGAACCCATAGGTTTCCGTTTTCATCCCGAAGTTGTTGCTGTACATGCAACATTTCATCGCAAGGTGTAAAGCCGTCAATCATGGCAAGAGAATACAGGAACGGTTTCATGGTAGAACCAATCTGACGCCGACCTCCATTTACCATATCATATTGGAAATCGTTATAGTCGATGCCGCCTACATATGCTTTGACATGTCCGCTATGCGGGTCCATAGCCATAAAGGCACTACGAAGGAATGATTTGTGATAACGTATGGAATCCCAGGGAGACATGATCGTATCGACTGGGCCATTCCAGCTAAATACCCGCATTTCTTCAGGCTTTTTAAATTCCGCTTTAATCTCTTCCATGCTTAAACCATTTGCTTTCAATGTGCGATACCTATCGGTTTGTTGCATAGCACGTGTAAGAATGGTGTCAACCTGCCCTAATCGTAAATCTCTGGAAAAAGGAGCATAATCTCTTTTTGCTTTTTCCTGGAAGAACATGGGTTGTAATGTACCGCCTACATGTTCTCTTACGGCATCTTCTGCATACTTTTGCATGCGGGAATCTATTGTGGTATAGATTCGTAGTCCGTCGTCATATAGGTTATAGTAGTCTCCATTGGCTTTTTTATTCTTATTACACCATCCATAAAGAGGATTTGTTTCCCAAGCTAACGAGTCTTCCGAGAATTTTTGCGACTGCCAGCTGGCATAGTTACTCCTTTTAGGTTTTTTTGCTGTAAGAGTCATACGAAGATATTCCCTAAAGTAGGCTGCAAGTCCCTCTTTGTGGTCCATTGGTGTAAATTTTACCTTTAGAGGTAACGACGACAGCGAATCTCGTTCCTGTTTGGTAATATAATCGGCTTTGTACATCTGATCCAAAACAACATTTCGCCGGCCTTTGGTGCGTTCGTTATGACGAATCGGGTTATAGTAGGAAGGATTTTTACACATACCCACAAGCGTGGCAGCTTCTTCAATCTTTAATGCTTTTGGCGTGGTACTAAAATAAACCCTGGCAGCCGATTGGATACCCACTGCATTATATAGGAAATCGAACTTATTCAGATACATATTGATGATCTCCTCTTTTGTATAGAAGCGCTCCAGTTGTACGGCGATTACCCACTCAATAGGCTTTTGAAACAAACGTTCAACCACGTTATCTGCACTGGGTGAAAAAAGTTGTTTTGCCAACTGTTGTGTGATGGTACTTCCACCACCTCCGCTTTTTTGCATCAGGATTCCTCGTTTTACAATGGCACGGAAAAGTCCTGCTACGTCGATTCCGGAGTGGTCTGTAAACCGCTTGTCTTCTGTTGCGATAAGGGCTTTGACCAGTTCGGGCGAGAGGTCTTTGTAGTTTACAAATAAACGGTTGTCCTTACTGTGGGCATAGCTACCCAATGTTTTTCCATCGGTGGAAATTATTTGAGAAGCATATTTGTCAATTGGATTTTCCAATTGTTCAACAGGAGGCATGTAGCCTACCGAACCATTGGCTATGGCAATAAAAAGCAATACTGCTACACAAGCTGCTGCAGCGTAGAATACCCAAAAACCAATAATGATCTTTTTACGAGCGTTTGATGTCATCTTTTTTACCTTCTTTCATTATGAAACCGCAAAGGTAACTATT
>OBMA010002228.1_pt1 | contig 11392 bp, 9 predicted proteins | sample 1539141 | NCBI WGS metagenome assembly OBMA01 (sample SAMEA3991484, study PRJEB22521) | metagenome | biome: anthropogenic terrestrial biome; feature: sewage plant; material: raw primary sludge | place: Sweden | collected 2012-09-26 | reverse complement strand
GCTTTCTGCATTTTCTCTTCATAATCTGTCATTTTGTAATCCTCCTGAATTTTTATCTAATTTATTATATGCTTTTTTTATTTAAACTCATATAGTTTTCATGCTTTGATTAATGTTCCGATTTTTTCACCATTTACAGCTTTTACTATTGAATTTTCTTCACCAAGCCCAAACAAAAGCATCGGAAGATGATTTTCCATGGCAAGTACCGCTGAAGCCAGATCTATTACACCTAGTTTCCTTTCAACTACATCAGACATTTCCATTTCATCAAATTTCTTTGCATCCGGATTTATCTTAGGATCACTGTCATATACGCCATCAATAGCCTTTGCTGAAAGAACTGCATCACATTTTGTTTCAACGCCTCTAAGTACTGCTGCCATATCTGTTGAAAAATATGGATGTCCGGTACCCCCCGCGAAGAAAACTATTTCTTTCTTTTCCATATATTCTATTGCTTTATCTCTTGTATAAAGTTCTGTCACATCACCTATCTGATATGGCGTCATAACATGGCTTGTAAGACCTGCTCTTTTGAATGCATCTGCTGCATATATGCAATTCATTATTGTTGCAAGCATTCCTATCTGATCGGCTTTCACACGATCTATATCTCCGCATGTTCTTCCGCGCCAGAAGTTTCCACCGCCTATTACAACTCCGATTTCTATGCCCATATCTGAAACTTTCTTTACTTCTGAAGCAACCCTCATAACTTCATCATCAGAAAAGCCCTTTCCTCCATCTCCAGCAAGTGCCTCTCCACTGAGTTTAAGAAGTAATCGATTGAATTTCATAATAATCTCCTTTATGTATGTAATTTGTGTGAACAATTTTATATATATTATTATGCATACATGACTTATGTTTTTTATATTTCATTTTTTTCTTCAATGGTTTCCCCATTTATAATTGAACCACTATCTGCTGCTATTTTAGAACCATATACATTTCCTGCTACAACAGCTGTTTGTGCTATATGAACTAAATCTTTTGCTTTTATATTTCCCTTAACCGCACCGTCAATATCTACACATTCTGCAGATATATTGCCAATTGCAATCGTACCTTTACCAAGTCTTACACTTTCATCAGCTTCAATTTCACCTGTAATATGTGCACAATATGCTTCAAGTTTTGAAACAGCTATATCTCCCGTTACCCTTCCTATAAGAAGCAAACTTCCGCTTGTTCTTACATTTCCTTCTACTGTTCCGTAAATTTCAACATCATCATCTGTATCAATACCACCATGAACTATTGTTTTTACGGAAATATTTACAATATTCCTGTTTCTTGATTTTCCAATATGAGGTTTCGGTGTATCTCCTCTTTTCTGACCTATACCTTCTACAACCTCAGTAAAAGCTGCATTTTCTTCCTTATTATCATAAGGAATTGCATCTATTTCTTTATCTATCATTTCAGAGGCTTCTTTTTGCTTTTCTTCAATAAGGCGGTTAATCTTTTCCTTGAGAAGGTTGCCTTCCTCATCAATGCTTGTGACATTATTTTGTGAAGAGACCTTTTCATCTCCACTCACTACATCACTTTCATTTTCTGCAAAATCCGGCATAAGTTCATCGACAGCCTGTGAAAAATCTCTTTTGAAGTTTTTAAAAAATCCCATCAGTTTTTTTCCTCTTGCCTGCACAATCTTATTTAGTATATCACAGCAATTATTAATTTTCAGTAAATTTTACAACAATATGGCTGTAAAAAAAAACACCTCTATATGTATGGTCAACACGCTTACGCTTCCTTTATCTCTCCCTTTTCACAATTGAGATAAACCTTTTTCATCTGGCATACATCATGAAAAATACGCTCTCCACAGCCAATTGCAGCCGGCACATCAAATTCAGCACACCTTATTGCCATATGTGATGCGGCACCTCCATACCTTGAAATGAAACCAGCTATATTTCTCGTAAATATCCAGTCATAACCAGGATCTGCTTTTGTTATCACAACAATTTTTCCATCAATATCTACATCGCCGCTTATTTCATCCAGTATTGCAATTTCAGCTGTAACTTTTTTCAAAGTGATAAAATTTGGTCTTGCATCTGATTCATAAAGTACATCTATATCCTTATCTTCAAAAATTATTTCAGGAAACATAAGGCATGAATTTATATCATATATTTTGTGATTTTTTTGTATTTTATCTTTTAAAACTGATATATCATCTGTATCAAAAAAATCCATTATTTCAAGATATGAAAGTTCATTTCTCTCTATTCCTGTCACTTCGCCAAATCTTATCAGCAGATTCAAAGCCAGACTAAGTGATTTTGTGAATTCAAACTTAAAAAATTCTCTGTTTTCAGTTGTTTTTCTAATATATTGAATAAGTGTTTCTGCGTCAAAATCAAGTTCATAATCAGAAATAGCCCTGCTGACTGCATCCCTGTCAATTGAAATATCTGATTCGGCTGCTTTATCTGTTAATTTTCCTGCTTCCAAGATATCATTGAATCCAACATTTTCACATATTTCATTTTTAAATGCTGCATTCTCACATGTTCCTCTTTCGCATGTTTCATCTTCATCCATCCCTTCATATGGATCTACATATGAGTCAGGATTTTCCGCTGTCGAATCATGTCCAACCGCTCCACCAATAAAATACATTCTTGAATAACAATCAGTACGGATATTATATGTTCCAAGTCTCAAATGTCCATATCTGTTTACAAATTCTTTTCTCGGCATTTCACCATGACTAAAATTGTCAAAATCACGTTCAAAATCAGATGCGACAGTATTTATGGACTGATTGAACTTATCCATTTTATCTTCTGTGACATATCCCCTTTTACATAATGTCTTAGTGAAACTTTTTGCTATAAATGCCATTCTTGCCATTCTTGTAAATTGCGGTGTACCATCTGACTTGATTGAATCCAGCAGTTGTCCTACAAAGCCGATTAATTTTTTCGGATTTTTCTCTGTAAGTGCACCTTTATGACGTATTTCATGCCGAAGAAGTCTCATCTTTTCAAGAGAATTTATATCTTCTTTATATATTTCAGAATAACTTTTGACAGCAAGTTCCGTTATGGAAAAAAGTGCTCTTCTGATTTCATTTATTTCATTTTTACTGAATCCGAAATCAAGCAGTTTATCAAGATTTTCATCTGTACAGAAATCGTAAACACTGAATACTATTTCAAACTCAATTTTATCATGAGCCGTCGGATCATTTATGAGTTGATTTATATAATATGTTTGCAATTTTCTTTGAAGTCTGGGAGATATCATTTCAGGAATAAGTCCTTCAAATGAATCATTTACTGAAATATATGGTTTGTTTCCAATCTTATACATCAGTCCTTCATTAACATAATGATATCCCATTGAGGCTATTCCGGCGCTCCAGATGTATGATGTAATTATTTCCCTGTAAAGACTGTAATCCAATGGAAACGGATTATCTCCTATTATTTCTGACGGATTCCAAAATGCCATATCCGATAAAATATGCCCGTTTTTTCTATAGGCTTCATGTGCTTTTTCACGTGCAATAAAAACCTCCTCATCGGACACTTTCTTTTCTTTCCCATTTACAGCTGCAAGAGGTCTGCATTGAAATATAACTATACTTCCATCATCCCGCACTCCAAATTCTATATCCAGATTGTCAAATGATGTCAGTTTAAGAATTTTCTTTACTATTCTGATAAGTGATTTAAATGGTTCATTTATAACACTTTCGTCTGCATCTCTTGCTATATGAACTACCTTTCCTCCTCGTCCGCTGGTTACAGCGTCTGTAGTTCCATCTGCTGAATAATTCACTGTAAAATATGGTCTGTTTTTTCTGACATCCCTTGTAAATACTACTCCTGCCAAAATAATATTTTCTGATTCCGGCTGAATAAGGACTTCTTCATCATAAAATCCTGTATATTCTTTTCCACCCTCTTTATAACTTTCAAGTACATGAAGCACCGCTTCTTTTATCATTTCTTTATTACTGCACTCAACATGAAGCACGCTGTCAAAATGTCCGGCATTTGATGTAACCATGCTGTCCTCTCTGACTGATGATGAACGTACAACGATATATTTATTATCCTGAAAAGCTTTCATCACTTTCTCAGCAGTCAAATCCTGATCATTTAAAAATTCACCTGCACGAACAATTTTAACTCTTTCAACTGTACCATCTGGTAATTTATTTAATAAAAAATCAAGAACATCTGCCTTGCTTATTATTGATTCATTCTCAATAAACATATATAAACCTCAAAATAATGTAACATTTACAATTATTTATTCTTTTGTTAATACTTTATTCATAAACAAAGTTTATATTAGATTTTAGCAATAAATTTTTCATAACTCTCTCACCTTATGAATAGTGTTAATCTAGCAAAGCCTTCAGGTTCGGAACTGAAGGCTTTTTTCATTGCATCATACCATCCTGTTTTTTACATCCATAAATATTTCCATAGTTTCCTGATCTGGTTTTTTTGTAACAATACTTATTAAATATATAAATATAATAACCGAAAGTGCTGTAAGTAGCACCGGATTCATTCCAAGCCAATCGCATATTGAAATTTTCTCATTTCCGGATTTTATTATATCTGCATATTGAAAAAATGGAGTGGCAAAAAATCCTGCTACAAGACCTGCTGTACATCCATATGCATTCATTCTTTTCCATATGAGTGACATTAATACAGAAGTTCCGATTGTGCTTCCAATTATTGCAAGATACATAAAAACATCCTGAAGTTCAAAATGTTTTAAAAATGAAGTAAGTATCATGAGCATAAGAGAGACAATTATACATGTAATATTAATAAGTTTTGATTCGTCTTTAACAAATATAATTCTTCCATCTTTTATAATATCTTTAGAGACAGTTATTATAATAAGATACATACATGCCTCAACTGCAACAATTGCAGCTGTAAATACCCCTATTGCAAATATAACTGCCACAATTTTACCAGTCATGTCTCCACTCCAGCACATTTTTAATATATCTGTCACAAATACCGACTGAGATTCCGTCACTTCACGAGGATATAAAAATCCCCTGACTGCACCTCCAAAAAATGATGCAATGCCCATAAATAAAACAAAAAAAGCTACAGTAAGATGTCGTCCTCTGTTAAGTTTATCTCCACCACCTGCTGAAAAAAAGTTCATAAGGACACTTGGCATGCCAATAATCAAAAACCCTATTGAAATCAACGATATATACTCATACGGGTTCAACATTCTATTATTTATAAATAACACATTTATATATGTGCTTACACTTCCTCTGATTCCGCTTCGCATGGTATTTCTTACAATTTCATATATATCATGTGAAAAATAAACATAAAGCATTGTGGTTGTAATGCTCACAAGAAAAACTACAGCTCTGGCCGCAGCAGTATCAACCATCCATCTGTATCCTCGTTTCATCATTGGAATTAAAGCAGAAAGAATAATTATAACAATAGCTGCCACAGCCGGAATCCTGAATATTCCGTTCACTATAAGTCCAATTTCTTTTAATATAAATCCCAATATGATAAATGTAATAATCGATATTTCAACAGCAGCTGTAAGTCCGGCATATCCTTTTCCACCAAAGAATCTGAATCTTAAATATTCAGGAATTGTTGAAAGTCCATTTGCCCGCCTTGAATATCTCATAAGTCTGTATGATTCAAAATACCATATTAGCATGACAGCTATAAATCCCCCTATAACTGCCCAGAACACCCCTGCACCATATTGATAAATATAAAAAGGAAGCACAATAAGTCCTACAAATCCAGCGATCAATATACATGATGAGAGTGATAGCCCTATATGATTGTTTTTTCCACTCATGCAGAAATCATGAATATTCATCATCAGTCCTTAGTCTCCATTATTACAAGATATCCATCGCACGAAATATTGGCGGTTTCCGCCGTTATTTCATTGCTTACGCCACGACTTACATATTTTTCCAATGTAAGGTCTTCAGTTTCATATTTAAATCCATTCATGTTCAAATGTGTCACACTGTCACAGAATGGCATTACAGAAAAATATTTTCCGAATGCCTCATTTTTTTTTATTGTAAATCTGTCTTTTACCATTCTTATTCTATTATTTTTATCTATTATAACCATATCTATTTTATTTTTTACTGCAAGATATAGCATTGATATAGAGGCCAGCGTCTGATCAAGCCTTGTACCAGTCACACCGAAACATATTATCTTTTGTGGTTTTTCCGTAATTGCTTCCCTCAGGGCATGCTCAAAATCGGTATCATCTTTCACAGGGTTCAAAGATACAGTTCTTAACTCTTCTGATATTCTTTTTTTGTCTGCTTCATTAACAGAATCAAAATCACCTACAGCAAGATCCACTTTACAACCTGCATCTTCAGCATATATAACACCTCTGTCTGCCCCTATAACCATCACAAAATTGTCTTTCTGATCAATTTCATATTTATACATATTAAAAAGCTGTCTGTTATCCACGTTACCGCCACCGACAATAAAAATAGTTTTATTTATCATGATTACAGGTTCTCCAAAGTCAAAACGCTTTTATTCATCTCTATTACACTTTTTCAACGCAAAAAAATCATCTCAGATGTTTCATGAATTCTCTTACATTTTCTTCTGAATCACCCTTAAAAACCGCAGAGCCTGCAACAATGACATTTGCTCCGGCATTCAGCACTTCATCCACATTATTCAGTGTTATGCCGCCGTCAACTTCGATATCTATATCTGCATTTTTATAAGATGCAAGTTCTTTTACTTCCCTGATTTTCTGAAGAGCGGATGGAATAAATTTCTGTCCGCCAAATCCAGGATTAACACTCATAACGAGAATCATGTCTGCCTCTTCAATAACATATTCAAGCATCGATACCGGTGTTGCAGGACAAATTGCAACTCCACATTTGAGTCCGGCATTTTTTATTTCCATAACAGAACTATGAAGATGTTTAACAGCTTCTGCATGAATCGTAAGTATATCTGCGCCATTTTCTTTAAATGAATCAAGATACCTGTTGGGCTCTTCAATCATAAGATGCACATCCAGAACTGTATGTGGAAGAGCCTTTCTGACAAATTTCATAACAGGCGGGCCAAATGAAATATTCGGAACAAATTCACCATCCATGACATCCACATGAATATAATCTGCCATTCCATCACCTGTCACTTTTTTTAATTCTCTATTCATATTTCCAAAATCAACAGACAACATTGATGGGGACAAAATATTTCTTTTCATGTGATATTCCTCCTGTAATTACCATTTTCGCTTATTTTTCAGACTTTCATACATTTTCTTATAACTAATGTATCTTTCTTCAGAAATAATTCCATCCTCTACAGCTTTTTTTATATTACATCCAGGTTCTTTCATATGAACACATCCGGTAAATCTGCACGTCTGATTAAATGGCTTAAATTCTCTGAAATCATATTGTAAATCTTTCTCATCATGGCACAAAATATCTACTGAGCTGAAACCAGGTGTATCCATTATTCTGGTCTTTTCAGCAAATTCTGGCAAATCAAGAAGTTCAGTCTGTCTGGTAGTGTTTTTTCCTCGACCGATCTTTTCACTTATATTTCCAACTTCTGCATGAATTGTATCCGAAAGAATATTAACCAATGATGATTTACCTACTCCGCTCGGTCCCGAAAGGACACTGGTTTTCCCCCGTATTTTTTCCTTCAGTTCAATTATTCCGTCACCTGTTTTAGTACAAATAGGAATAACTGTATAACCAGCCTTTTTGTATATTACTTTCAAATGATCAACTTCAGTTTTTTCCGGATCTAGATCCGTTTTACTGATACAGAGTAGGACTTCTGTTCCCTGTTCCTCCATATTGATCAGAAAGCTGTCAACAAGAACTTCATTTGGCGCAGGCTGTTTTACAGAAAAAATCAATATTGCCTGATCAATATTTGCAGATGCTGGACGAATTAATGAATTTTTCCTTTTATGTATTTTTACTATTGTAGCCAGATGTTTTTCTGTGTCTTGTATTTCAATATCAACAATATCTCCCACGAGAGGTGTAATATTTTGATTTCGAAAAATCCCCCTCGCTTTACATTCATATAAAAATGCATCTTCTTTTTTATCAAAAATGGCATCTGCAGCATCCACATAGTAGAAGCCACCGATGCCTTTTCTGATTATTCCGGTTTTAACCACTTAATTAATCCCCTGAGTAAGACAGTGTTAAATTTGATGTATAGTAACTTGATAAATTATTGCCGGCACTGTCTACAACTGTAAATGACACAGTTCCATTATTTGCTGTAAGTCCATCTGAGCTTCCTGAAACATTCATCGAAGCTGCTGCTGTTCCGTTTACTGTATTCTGTGCCACCTGATGCTGTCCATTTGCATCATTAATATATACCGTAACAACAACTACTGAACTATCTGTAAGAAAACTTGAATTTGATGCTGATATTGACCCCTTTACAGAACCTGTGTATTTGACTGTTTCCGGTCCCTTACTTATAACTATATCTACAGATGTTCCCTCTTTGGTCTGAGTTCCACCTGAAATACTCTGTCGAATGACATTTCCGGATGTAACATTTGAATTATATTCATATGTTACATTTCCAACAACAAGCTTTACTGATTCAATCGAACTTCTTGCTGCAGATTCTGTCTGGTTTGTGAGATCAGGAACTTTTACATCCTTTTTTTCAGGTCCGTTGCTTACTGTAAGTGTAACTGTCGATCCTTCATCCAAAGATTCTCCACCCTTTGGAGACTGCTCAATTATAAGATTTTCATCAACATCGTCACTGTATTCATGTTTGCTTGTTGATTCGAAACCATCCTTCTTCAAAAGTGCCTTTGCTTCATCTTCAGTCATTCCAGTTACATCTGGAACTTCTTTTGCCTCCGGTCCTGAGCTGACATCTACCATGATTTCTGTAGACGCTGCAACTTTTTCTCCCTTTTCTACATTGGAGCCTATTACATATCCCTCTTTTGTGTCTGTAGATGCTTTTTCTTCAAATTTTATATTTGTGAACCCGGCATCTTTAAGTGTTTTTTCTGCGGCCTGCTGAGTATACCCTACCACATCGGGCATCTCTATCTGCTCTTCTTCTGTTGAAGATGTTTCAGTTGAAAGTTTTGATTCTGTTGTTGCATTCTTTCCAAAACTGAACCATCCCATCCAATTTCCAATAACTATAACGACTACTATCGCTATTACCAAAGCTGCAAGTATTCCAATAAGTGCTGCAGTTTTCGCTGTTTTCTGGTTTACCTCATCATAATCATCATCGGAATCATCATATCTTTTTTTGTTTGAATATCTGTCTGAATATCTGTCTTCGTCAGAAAGGTCATATGAATCATCAGTATCATTTACTTTTTTCAGGTTTCCCTGTGAAGATCTTCTTGACTGTGGTGAATCATAACCTGCATTTGTTCTCACAGGTTCGCGAGCATCATCGTCATCATCAAAGAAATCATCATCCTGACTGTCAGATGTAATATTTCGTCTGGCCATATTTTCTCCCGGTCTTTGCTGTGCTGCTGCATCCGCATCCGGTTTTTCAGCTACAAGTGTCTCATCTCCAACTTTCTTCACACCTGCCTGCTCTTTTATTTTTGCCATTTCATCAGGTGAAAACATCTGTGTCGGTGCATTTGTAACTCCTGCCGGAGCAACTACTATATCAATATTAGGATTTTCTTTTACTCTGTTAAGGTCAGCAATAAGTGCCGCTGCAGTGAGATACCTTCTTTCAGGTTTCTTCTGTGTACACTTTAAAATGATTTTTTCAAAGCTTGGATATATATCAGGATAAAGTTCCCTTGGAGAAATCATTTCATTCTGTATATGCATCAGAGCAATTGCAACATTTGTGTCACCTTCAAAAGGAACGCGTCCGGTAACCATCTCATACATAGTAATACCAAGAGAATATATATCAGAACGTTCATCACTATATCCTCCTCGAGCCTGTTCCGGAGAAATATAATGTACCGAACCAATTCCGGTTGTAGACATTGTTGTTGATGTTGCTGCTTTAGCAATTCCAAAGTCTGTAACCTTTATGCTGCCGCTTTTACTTACTATTATATTCTGAGGCTTAATATCTCTGTGAATGACGTGATGTTCATGTGCAACCTGAAGAGCCGATGCTATCTGTATCGAAAATTCGATTGCCTGACTCATATTCAATCGTCCATTCAGATTGATATATTCTTTCAGAGTAATACCCTCTACAAGTTCCATAACTATAAAATAAAGTCCCTGATCTTCACTTACATCATATACACTTACAATATTCGGGTGGGTCAGACCAGCCGATGACTGCGCTTCAACACGGAACTTTGAAACAAATGTTGCATCTGATGCATACTCTGCTTTCAGTACCTTGACTGCAACAAAGCGCTTAAGTCTTTCATCCTTCGCGCGGTAAACAGTCGACATGCCGCCGGTGCCGACAACATCTATGATTTCATATCGATCGTCTAGGATTGTTCCCGGATTTAACATCTTCATACCTCTCTAAATTGATATCACAATTGCAGAAATATTATCATTTCCACCATAATAATTGGCTTTGTTTATGAGTGAAGATACTGCTTTTTCATCTGTATCACTGTCATCTATTATATCGGCTATTTCATCGTCCTCAACCATGTTTGACAGTCCATCAGAACACATCAGCACTCTGCTTCCTTCTTTCAGTTCAACTTCAAAAAAATCAGGCATTGCTTCTTCTCTTGATCCCATTGCCTTTGTGATGATATTTTTTTCCGGATGATTTCTTCCGTTGTCACGTTCAAGCCTTCCACTTCGAATCATTTCTTCTACAAGTGAATGATCCATAGTTATCTGCTTTATTTCATCACTTATAACATATAATCTGCTGTCACCTATGTTGGCTGCATAAAGCTTGTTTTCATCTATTACACAGGCCACCATTGTGGTTCCCATTCCATATTTATCCTTGTCTTTTTCTGATTCCTCAAAAAGTTTATGACTGGCAAGAATAAATGCTCTCTTCAGCAGAGAAACCGGGTTCTTTATTGTGGATCCACGTACAAAACGCGTAACCACATTAATTGCATATTTTGACGCAAAATCTCCTGCCGCATGTCCACCCATTCCGTCCGCCACAATAAAGAGATTCGGAAGCGGTCCAATCGGGGCAGAAGATAGGAACACCGAATCCTGATTACTGCTGCGTCTTCTACCTTTATCGGTCATTCCGTACGCTTCCAAGTTTAATCCTCGTACTTTCTTCTTAATTGTCCGCAGGCAGCATCTATATCACCGCCCAAACCTCTTCTAATAGTAACATTTATATGATTTTTTTCAAGCAATTTTTTGAATTCCAAAACATCGGAATGG
>OBMA010002227.1_pt1 | contig 11393 bp, 13 predicted proteins | sample 1539141 | NCBI WGS metagenome assembly OBMA01 (sample SAMEA3991484, study PRJEB22521) | metagenome | biome: anthropogenic terrestrial biome; feature: sewage plant; material: raw primary sludge | place: Sweden | collected 2012-09-26 | reverse complement strand
TTATTTGCGAACCAGTTGTCATGGGTAGGGCAATCTTACTATTAAAATTACCCTCATAATTACTTTTTATTAAACTATTTAAAGAAGAAGCAGAACTTCTACTATTTGCTATAGATTCAGACGTACTAACCTCAGCATTTAAAAATGAAAATGAAGTGGCAGTAAGAAATAATAATGTAATAATTATTCTTTTTAACATTTTATTTTCCAAGCCCTTGTTGTCTACTTTCTTTGTAATCTTCACCCAATAATTTTTTAATTTTTTCTTCGTATTTAGACATACTTTTTATATCATCATTTTTCCTTAGATTTTCTAATTGTTTTGTTACTTCTACACGTAATTGTTTGTATAGGGCAACTTGTGTATCTCTATTTGTTGTACTCAATTTTTTAGTATCATTAAGATAATCTGTTATGGAAGTTGCAGCTAATCTTAATATTAATTCTAATTCATATTTAACATTTGCAATTGCTACATATTTTGCATATTCCTCAATAGTAATAGAACCAGCTGTACTATTTGCTGCAAAATAGTTAATTATTCTATATCCATTGTAAGGAAGATTTTGCAAGTACTCATAATCACTACTAGTTAAAGTATCTTTATTTTTTATTTTTGTAACAACCTTTTCAAAACTCAATTGAATCTTTTTTGTCCAACTAAATTTCTTAGTATCAGTTGTTTGAGTATCATCAAACACTATTGAATCAGTTGTAGAACCATATACAAAATAACCTGTAGGAATATTACTAGTAGATACTTCTGTCCATTCACTATTATTACCATCTAATACAACCTTAGTTTTAATAAACTCACCTTTACCACCTGGTATTTCACCTAAGAATAGATCAACTAAAGTATTTATATCTTGAGCAGGATTTGCAGAAATCTCATCATATGTGTCTTGATTTCCATTTTCTTTTTTCATATAACCAACAACATCACCAACTAATGTTCTTACAATCTCAATAAACTCTTTTGCATCCATATTATTTAGAGCAGGAATTTTATTAATTCTCAAATTGTTAAGAAAAGAACCATATCCTTTAAGTTGCTCTAATTTTAAACTTTTCCCATTAACAGTATCACTCCAACTATTAATCGTATCTTTAATCTCATTTAATTTAAAAGTTGATTTATCAGCAGTCATTGCTTTTGTAGCTTCATATCCATCAGCGTAACGAGAAGCAGATGGATTAATAACACTACCTAAAGATGCACCAATTGGACTACCAACATTTTCCGCTATCGCACAAGAATCAAGAGAAAAACCATTAATTGCCTCTACTGCTTGTTCTAAATCTTGCATAATTGTAGAACATTGTGAACATGCCGTATCTATTGCCATTTTAAAAGCAAATGCAGGAGCTTGAGAAGCAATCATTTTCAATTTATTAACAAGTTCATCAAAGTCTAAAAATGAGATTGAACCAAATCCAATTTCTATACCATTACAACCAACGTCTGCTTTTAGTGGACTAGTCATATTAATTATATTAATAGAACCTAGATTTCTCCATTGAACTCTTGCACTACCACCTGAAAATGACCTGGTCAAAGATGTAGATAAAGATGTAGGATTAGATGATTGTATTGAAATATTTTCATCTGCAAGTGTTTTCCACCCTGCATGAGATAAATCATTACATAATAAAAGCATAGCTGTAATTTTTGAAATATTTTTTAATATTTCCATATTGCTTTACCTAAGATATCGTTTCTATCAATGAATCCCCAATATCTTGAATCATAACTTTTTACAAAAGGAGTCCACATAAAATATTTATTTTTTGGTACTTTTCCATTAAATGCAAATTGTGGTAACTTGTTGCCTTTACTATCTTGTTTTATTTGTGAACCTAAATATTTTCCATTACATCTTACTTCGCCATTTGCAACAACTAAATCATCACCTTCCATACATGCAATATATTTTATAAAACTCTCACCGTATTTATAAAATGGATAATCATCATGTGTGTATGTGAAGCCAACAATATCATCTTTTTTTAGTGCATCAATATCTGTTTGTTTATCAACAATAAATACTCTTTCAGTTAATGAAGGAGTAAAATTTAAAGCTAAATAGTAATAATTAATAAAGTATGTTCTAAGAAATAAAGTAACTGCGAATACAACAAATATTGATATTATAAGATGTGCTAATAACCTTTTTTTATTAATGGTTATATAATTTTTAATTCTATCACGTAAGATTAATTTAAGCACTTTTTTTCTCCTTTTCTATAACTATTCTTCTTATTGCTTCCATTTTTGTACAATTATGTTCACGCATAACTGATGCAATTAATTTTTTATCAGTTCCATCGGTTGTTGTTAGATAGTAAAAGAAAGTAGGCATTAATAATCTCAATGACATTTTTACATTTGATGAATTAATACAGAATATTTCAGAATATTCTCTTTTTTGAGTTCTAATTCTTCTAATAATTTTTTTATCCACCTCATCAAATGAGAAAATCCCTGAACTTAATAAAAGGTTTGTTGAGGTTTCTTGCTGATTCATAAAGAATTTCCATGCACTATTATCAATAATAGTTTTACCTGCACGACTTAAACCACCTTCACTATCATAAATATCTGAAAATCCTTGAGTTGCTAAAATAATTGAACCATCGAATTTTCTAGCTCTCCTATAAGCTTGTTCAATAAAATCATCCATTCTAGGATTTTTACCTAAGAATCTATGAGCTTCATCGAATATGATTTGAATTCTAGGTTTATTAGCATCTGTAGAGTACATAACCTTACCAATATGATAAAGTAGTAACATAACTAATGGGTCTCTTAATTCTGGATGATTTTCAACTCCCTTGAACTCTACAGCCATTGCATCTTTTTCCATCGAGAATTCACATTCGCCAGAGAACCACTCTTCATAAATACCGCCTTTACAATAAATATCAAGTTGTCTTGCAAAGTCACTAAATCTTCTATCCTCTTCACCATATTCTTTATATAAAGCATCTCTTATGTTAGTAATCTCAAGTTTATTTTTAAACAAATCAAATTGGTCTTTAATTACTTGCTGCAAAGTATTTGTAATTAACTTTTCATCCTCTTCAGCTCTTGAGATTGACTTTGAAGAACCTAGTAAATAAATAAATGATGAAAGATAAGGTAATTCATCCCTTAGTTCAAGTATAGTTTTAATTCCACTAAAAGGATTAAAAGAAATTGCTCTTACAGATGGATCAAGATTTAAATATTGGCCATTAATATTTTCCATTAGTCCTGTAAAAGAGTTATCGTAATCTAGTACAAATAGTTTATCACCCCTAGCATATGTGTTAAATCCAATCATGTTTAAAAAAACAGATTTTCCTGCACCAGAGGTTGCAACTAGGAATGCATTAAAGTTTGTATTAGAACTATATAAGTCTATACCTGCTAAAACACCTCTTCTAGTTGTAAGAAGTAGATTAGAACCATCACCTTTAGAATCTGCTTCAAGTGGAAACAGTTGAGCTGCTTGAGTAGAGAATAGGGTTCTGAATTTTCCACCTATATTATAAAAATACTCTTCATTCATACACATGGGAAGTGCTGATAAAAATGCTAAATGATGAATACCTTTTGTTTTTTCAATCATTAGTTTTGTTAAACCATCATTAGTTTTTTTCCAATAAGATTCTATTGTTTGTTGGTTTAATTGTGCATCTTTTAAATCTTTACCAGATATTAAAATATCTAAATCATATTCAAATAGTGTCTCTTTTTTCTCTTGAATTCTATCAATTATCTCTAAAGACTCTTTTTTCTTTGCTTCAAATTTTCTAAAAATCGAACCCCAGTCTTGAGTATTAATAAAAGAGTGAGTTTTTACAGTTTTTGAAGCTGATTTTTTTGGTTTTTTCTTTATTGTTGCATTAATAATAAAACTATCATTAAATTGGTTAGAATTAAGTGATTCACTTAAATAATCACCTAATTTAAGACCAAACTCAAATATATGAGCATGGTCACTTAAACTTTGTAAAGTTGAATTTATCCAATATTTTGAATCATTAAATTGTAAATAATCATCATCAATTACAACTTTTGTATCTTTTGAAATAACTTGATGATTTAAATATTTTGTTTTATCATAAAAAGGGTAATTATCAATTGGTATTTGTGGATTTAAAATTTCATATGATAATTCTAAAATATCATCTTTATTTAAAATTCTTGGACTCATTTTATTAGCATTAAGGATATTAAAAACATCAATTTTAAATTTTTTCATAGCTTGAGGGTCATTATTATTTGGAATAACAACATTAAATATAATTCTGATATCTTTAATAATAGTTTGCATTTGAGTAGAGCAAGATTCTTCAGTTTTTTTTAACATATAATCACAAATCATATCTACTGAATCATCAATATCTTTTCCCTCTTCACTCATTTTCCCTCTTGCTTTATGCTCATTTCTGTATCTTGTTAAAAGATGCTTAATATTCTTAGAACCATAATACATTACAGATAAATAAACATTTTCAGGCATCTTTTCAAATAGCTCAGTCATTGTTCCTGCTGTATCTGCTCCACCTCTTGTATGAGGTGTAAGAATCTCAATAGAAAAAGATATTGAATCATCATTATTATGAAATAATTGAGTGTCTTCATCATAAGAAGAATAGGGTATATAATCGGAAATCTTATTGTTTTCAAATATTTTTTTCCAATTATTAACAGGTATTGAATTTACATGCCCTAAAAATGGGGTAAAGAATTTATCAAAATAAGACATGTTATTTACTTAGTATTGATTTGTATTGGTCAAGAACTGTATTGTATTCATTTGGATTTGATTTAAGTGCAATTTGACCATCTTTTACTTTAATCCAAACACTTTGTTGCTCATGCCAGATACCTTCTTTTGTTTCGTAAGGCATTAGTTCGACTTTTGCAAATATAGGCTCTACAAAAACTGGCTTATTTGATGGATAATCATAGTTTTTATTTTCAACTATCGCATGACCAGGATTTTTTGACATGTAATCAGCATCTTCTTTTAGCATCTCATTTTTAGTGATTTTAACCTCATTCTTTTCAACATACTTATTTTTTAGATAACTAAGTTTCTCTTTATAGTTAGAGTCCAAATTAACATTACTTTGCTCCTCTTTGTTTACACAAGCAGTGAATAGAAGTGGAATAGTAACCAATAGTGAATATGTAATTTTTTTCATGGATAATCCTTATTTAGAGTTTTTTAATTTTAAATTTTCTTCATTCAAAGATTCATTTCTTAATCTTAGATATTTAAATAATTCTTCGTTTTCAATCATCTTATTGGCTTTCATTTTTTGAATATCAACACTAGGTCCAGTTTTATCAATCAACTTTTTAATTCTTTCAGTCGATTCATCATCGAAATCATAAGTATCTAATATGTGTTGTAATCTAGGTTTGTTAAAAGATTCTATTTGCAACCAATCCAAAACAATATCATCACCAAACCAAGTGTTATTTATTATTCCTTGCTCTTCAAGTTGGTCAATTAAAACCTCTTTTTGTTTAATTGTTAAAGGAATATTATTTTTATCAACAAATGTGTCTCTATAATTTTCTGAAACAGATTGACAACTTCCAGAATTCAAACCTTTATTACAAATAAATGTTTCTTCATATGGTAAGATATTACATCCAGTAAAATTAACTACTACAAATATACTTGCTGCTATTATTTTTAAACTATTTTTCATTTTTTTCCGCCTTCATATCTTCTTCTGTTATAAATTTTAATACTGTTTTTGAGGTAGAGATTAACTCAACTTGTCTATTTGCGTCTATTTCAATAACTGTATAAATTTGGTCAGCTAATTTCAAGAAGAAATCTGCTAATTTATTAGCACCCGAAGCCATACCTTGATACATACCTGCTTTGAATGTTTCAGCAGTTGTATTAGTATTTGTTGTTGTAGATGTGTTTATACCAGTTGTTGCAGAAATAGAATCTATAATAGTATTTCCCTGATTACCAAATGCAGTACCTACTGCTGAAACAAAGTTAGCCATAATTGTTCTTGCTAAAATAGCACCTTGTTTTGAAACAACTCTACCTCTTAATCCTGCTTTACCATCTTCACCTGTAACCATTGCTTTAAAAGGCATATCTATTGTTTTACCAGAGTTACTAATACATGCAAGGTTATTAGTTCTTATATACACTCTCTCACTACTTAAATCCCCATAGCCTTCACCTAATACAAAACACTCTTTTAAATCGTAACTATATTTATTAGGTAATATAGATAAATCATTAACTTTCATTAAAACTGGAATCGGATCAGTTTTAGCTTTTGCCATTGTAGGAGCATCCATACCATTTAATAATGTAACTTTAGAAATCGAGCCAGTTGGTATATAATCAATTATCTCTTTTTTTTTTGAATCTTCATTCTCAGCAGGAGCTTCTCTTTTTACTTCATTAACCATTAAGGTTTGGTCCATCTTCATATAAGTCTTTGCTGTAGTTTGCGTTGGCTTATATGTATTTTTATTATCTTCAAATGGTTGTGGAAACTTATTAAATAAACCTTCACTATTTAAATCTTTTGAAGCAGTTTTTGGAACTCCAAAATATTCTGAATCAGGCATCTTTTTTAAATCTTCAATACTAGTTGGATTATTTGGAGATTGTTCATTTTCAGTATTTTTAACAGCCATTCCAGAGCCAAGCATTTTTTTAATACCATCAATTTCTTTTTTTAGGTATTCATTCTCTTTTAATATTTTCTGAGTATCTTGTTTTGTTAAATCAATCTCACCTGAAACATCATTAATCCATTTTGTTTTTACCGTATCATTTTCATTTACAAGTTTTGTAGCTTCAAGTTTATTTTTAACTTCTTGCTTCTCAACAAACTCTTTTCTTTTAGGGTCATTTGTAAATAAAAATACAATTCCTATAAAAAGAACGAAACCTGCAATAATTAAACCTATTTTTAAAATCTTTTGATTTTGTTTTGCTTTATTTGGGTCATTGTTTATCATTACTTAGCCTTTATTAGTGTATTTAACTACAATAAGTCTAGCTTTATCGTTTGGTAGAATTTTGTATATTCTATTATCATAATATAAAGAGTAAGCTACTAGTAATTCTTTTCTATCTATTATTGAATAAAGTATATTTTTTGTATCAGGAATAGATAATATAAAATCATTATTATTTTCTATATTATATTCTTCAATAGTAAATTTATAACCCTTGAATGTATTTAATAATTCAACTCCCATTTCAGCTTTTATTTCAGGAATATAAATATTTCCAATTTTTCTATTCTCTTTTACAATCTCATAACCTTTTAAAGGGTTATTATTTAAAATATTATTGATGATATTGTTTGAAAGTTCTTTTACATATTCAGTATCATTATTTAATCCAATTTTTATATTCTCAACTTTATCTTTAAATGATTCAGTAATCATTATAGTTGTTGCTTCTTCATCACTTGGATGTAAAATAAAAGAGTATGTTTTATTATCAGTTACAACAAATATCTCATTTACTTTTGCTTTATCATAAACAATTTTATTTGTACCTTGATTAACTGTTTTACCACCAACCTGAACCTCTTCTTGCTCTTGATATGGAGAGAACTTAACAAACATTTCATTTCCAGTTGTAGTTACCATTAAATCCTTCTCTTTAGAATTTACTTGTGTTTTTATTGGAGCAGGAAATACAAATCTATTAATATCAGTTCTTGAAATATTAATATGTTTTGTTTCATTTAAATTATCTATAACAATATTTTTTGCATACATGCTAGATGTAATAGCTAAAAATACAAGACCTATATTAAGTTTTTTCATTTTTTCTCCTCAGTGTTATTATCTTTTGTTCCATCGAGTTCAACTAATCCATTAAGTTTTAAATTAACTATAAAAAATTGGCCATATTTAACGGTGTAATCAATTTCGAGGGAAACATCTTTATTTCTAAGAACCTTTGATGTAATAAAATCAGTAATAGAACCATGAACAATAATTTTATCTTTTTGAGTTATATCAATCTTACTAATAAAAAATGACCTAGCGATATCATTACTAATAATATAATTAACCATTTTCTTGAGTTCAAGTCTAACATCCTTGTAGGTATTACTATGAACCAAAGGAAGAATATTACTAACGATTAAGTTTGCATTGTTATAAGAAATATTCAACATGTTTTGAGCAATGAAATTTCCTATCATTTGTTTATAAGATTCAGAAACAACATCACCACTAACCCAAAACTCTTTATACGTATTTTGAGGTGGTAAAAATACAGTTTTTTGCGAATTACTATTATTAACAAGTTGTGTTGCCAAATAAATATTACTTACAGTCATTAGTACAACCGAAAGTTTTAGAATCACATTTTGAGAAAGAATGTTGTCTTTATAATTTTTAAATATCTTAAAATCCATTATTTATCCTACAAATACTCTTAGATTACTAGAAGGTAATCTATTTGTTTTAGGATTTTTCAATCCAACCATATACAAAATATGCACAATATAATTTTTATATTTAGTCTCTTTCAACATCTCATTTATTAATAAAAAAGATGTTCCAAAAATTAAACTCAAATAAACAAACAAACCTGAAAAAATAATTGCAAACCCTGCAGTACCAACAGCAATAATGAAAGTATCCATTTCCCAATTCATCACCATTGGTTGAGTGTCAATATATTTGTTTATTTGAACATAACCATTTTCAGAAGAACTCATATTTATCCTTGTAATTAAAACAACAATAAGAGAGTAAATCTCTTATTGTTAACTGTAAGAAGATTCTTAATAAATCCCTGCACCTGAGAACGATGTTGCAACAGTTGTAATATTTACAACAACTACAAGTAAAACTAATGATACAATTCCTGAAATGTACATTTTTTGGAAAAACAAGAAAACTGCAAATACTAAAATTAACATACCAACGATTGATGTAACAGCAGGGTCAGCGAACCATGCTTGAACTTTAACCCAAGTTGATGCAAGACCTAAAGCATCTCCTGTACCAGAAGCGAATGCAGCTCCAGATAATAATACGAACATAGCAAAAAACATTGCCAACATTTTGTTTTGTTTTAAGATTGATGTCATAATGACTCCTATTTTTATGTAGGGAATTCCCTCAATAGACTAATCTTTCAAAAAATCAAATTTACGGTGATTTTTTTTTGTAAATTTTGAAATTTCTGATAAAATTACAAAAAAACACTATTATTTACAAATAGTAAAGGAGTCTTAACAAAAAAATAACAACAATTACATATAAAACAATTTATATATAGATTGTTTATAAATTTGAAAATAATACACAAGAAAAAAGAAGTGTTATTAAGCTACAATAAATATTAATATTCGGATTTTTATATTTACTAACTATTCGTAGTTAAAAATAAAAATAAATTGAAAACATTTAAGTTTTAATTAAATTAAACTGTAAAGCCTTTCTTAAAATAGAAAGAAGTCCAATACATATACAGAATGGGCGTATTAACATCATTTTAATTATAAAGGTTAAACATGGAAGAGCTAATAGTTAGCAAAGAAGAAATTGAAAAATGGACAGAGAAATTAAAAAAGCTATTAGAAGTGAACTCAGAAAAAAGAGTTGCTGAAGAAATGGATATTTCACCATCGCAATATTCACAAATGAAGAATAATGGTAAATTTCCTTATGAAAGGTTTTTTGCATTAATGAGAAGGAATAATTTCTCAATAGATGATTTCTTTAATATAAAAGATGATACCTGCAGCGATAGTTTGGAAAAATTAAAAATACCTTATTTTAAAAACAATAAGAAATATATTTTGTTACAAGATGTTGAGAATATAAAGGGAGAACTGAAAGTCATCAAAAAAAATGACCAGTTTATTGTTTTTAATACAACAATAAAAAAATTCACTAATGATGGTATTTATGTATTTATGCAGAGTAATTTTATTATTGTAAGAAAAATTAAATTCAGCATTAATATTAATGATTTTGAAAAATTAGAATTAGAACTAATAGATATAAACAATGAAAAAGATTCTAAGATTATAAATCTTGAAAATCTTGAAAAAATTAACATAATTGGAAAAGTAGAATATATAATTGAGAAAAAAGAAATAAAGTAGAATCAATTTTGATTCTACTTAACTAGTGTATATTTCTTAGAAGCCAAACAAATGCAATCATTAATTTTTTTATTACTGATTGTGGTAAATTTATTTTTAATAGACACATTAGATGTTGCTTGTAATTTCCAATTTTCTCTTAAACTATCTTTGAATATATCATAACCATTATTTTTCATATTCTCTTGTTTACATACAAGAGCACATTCATCTTCTGAAGTATAAGGTATTTTCTTACCAAACGAGAAATTACTTCTATCATAGTCATCATCTATAATAGAAATTTGTCTATCTTTATATATAGCAGTATCATAATAAAATTGTTCAAAAGTACCTTTCCTATTTCTCAACTTTTCCATATTTTCATTATACTCAGGAGTATATTTTCCATAATTATATTTATCATATTTTGCTAATTTAAGATTCTCCATAAAATCTTTAAATTCGTATTTATTTGTTGCATCATATTCTAAAAAATATGTATTATCTTTAACTAAATCTCCAATTGCATAACGCTCTCTACCAAAACTAAAAACAACTGTTAATTCTAAGTATTCATCAGTGTCGTACAAATTACAACCATAATAGGTTTCAGATGAAAATAATGACATACGTCTATCATAATCATCTTTTAGTATTGTACGCATCTGGATATCATGTCTTGTTTGATTAGATGGTATATATGCAATTAAATCTGAACCTTTTAGCTTACAATATTTACTAGCAACATCATATGCATTTATATATGTAAAGTTTCGTTCATAATATAGATTTTTAATACTCATAAATTGATTGAAATCTTTTGCAGTCATCTTTGATAATTCTTCATCGCTTATAGGTTTTGATTTCTCAGTAATAGTAAAATCATGTACTCTTGAAGCACAGCCATTAAATGACAAAATTAATAAAGAAACTAATACATAGTTTTTTAATATATTGAATATTTCCATTGTTTTCCCTTGTGATAAAATATTATTTAATTCCATTCTTCAAGTGAAGAAACTTTTTTTACTTCTCCAACTTTTTCAATAATTTTTGTTATTTTCTTTTCATCTACTTCAGAATCTTTAAAAAATAATTTTGATTCATCTGTTTGAGCGAATCTTTCAATGGCAATACTTACAAACAATTTTATTGTTCTTGGTTTTAACTTTTTTATTACCGAATAAGGTTTCTCATCAAGATTTAATTGTATTTTATTAGCCAAAATAATAACCCCTTACATTTGCAAACTCAAAATTTCTATTTGTATCAAAAACTAC
>OBMA010002226.1_pt1 | contig 11396 bp, 7 predicted proteins | sample 1539141 | NCBI WGS metagenome assembly OBMA01 (sample SAMEA3991484, study PRJEB22521) | metagenome | biome: anthropogenic terrestrial biome; feature: sewage plant; material: raw primary sludge | place: Sweden | collected 2012-09-26 | reverse complement strand
ACACATGACAGTTTTTGAAAATATCGCTTTTGGATTAAGAGTAAAACCAAAAAAAGAGAGATTATCAAATGATGAAATCAATAAAAAAGTTACAAAACTTTTAGAACTTATCCAACTTGATGGATTTGCAAACAGATTTCCTTGGCAATTATCTGGTGGTCAAAGACAAAGGGTTGCACTTGCAAGGGCTTTAGCCGTTGAGCCAAAAGTTTTACTTTTAGATGAACCTTTTGGTGCTTTAGATGCAAAGGTGCGAGCAGATTTAAGAAAATGGCTTAAAGAACTTCAAGAAGAGTTAGGAATTACAACAGTTTTAGTAACCCACGACCAAGAAGAAGCACTTGAAGTTGCTGATAGAATTGTAGTTATAAGTAAAGGAAAAATAGAGCAAATAGGAACTCCTGAAGAGGTATTTCATAATCCAGCAAATGAGTTTGTAATTAATTTTTTAGGAAATGTAAATCTATTTCACGGAAGAGAGGAAGATGGAAGATTAAATATTGATTCATCTTTAGAAAATGAAGATAATAATTCAAAGTTTTTAATCAGACCACATGAATTAGAAATAGTTTCAGTTAATGATAAAAATGCAATTTTACAAGCAAAAGTAAGATATATCCAACTTGCAGGTTCTCAAGTAAAAGTAGAGTTAACACACTTAGAAAATGAAGCAAAAACAGTTTTGGTTGAAATTTCTCACTATGAATTTAAAGAGAAAAATATAAGCAAAGGTGATATTGTAGGAATTCGTCCAAGGGCTTTACGAACATTTGAAGATGGTGCAGGAATTTAATATTCCAACCATCTTTATAAATTAGATTTCCACTCTTTCAACATTTACTTTTACACTCAACATACTATTTCCACTACTTTGTACAACACCTTTAAGTGGAGCGATATCTAAATAATCTCTTCCGTAACCCAAAATAATATATTCTTCATTTGGTATTTTATTGTTTGTTGGATCAAAATCAGCCCATCCAAAACTAGGAATATAAACAGAAAACCATGCATGTGAAGCATCAGCTCCAAAAAGTTTTTCTTGACCTTCTGGAGGATTTGTTTGAATATAACCACTTACATATCTAGCTGGAAGTCCTATACTTTTTAAAGCTCCAATTGCAAATTGTGCAAAATCTTGACAAACACCTTTTTTTGCTTCAAAAATCTCATCAATTGGCGTGGTTACATTACTAAATCCAGATACAAATTTGAAGTCTGTAAATATTCTTTGCATGAATTCATTAATAGATTCAAAGAGATTTTTATCTTCACTAAATGAGCTAAGAATATATGCTTTTATATTTTCATTTGCCACAGGAATAGAGTCTGTTTCAAAAAGATATTGTTTTGCGAGTACATCTTCACTATTAAATTTACTTAATCTTTCCCTTGCTTCTTTGAAGGTGATTTTACTATTTTTAAGCTCTTGAATATTTTTATTTATTTCTTCTTCAATTCTTTCTACCCTTGAAATAGAAGTAACGCTTAGGCTTTTATGGGCTTCTCTTATTAACATAAAATTATTTGTGTTTTCAAAATAATCTACAAATTCACTTGTTTCATAGGGATTTGGTTCTATTTTTAGAGAATGTGATAATAGTTTTTGAGAAGAACTATTTTTGGGTTTTAATCTGGCAATATTGTGGCTAAAAGTCACAATTGCTCCATAATTAAATTTTGTTTCATGGTAAATTTCATATATCATAGTTACTCGTTATAGTGTGAAAAATATGTTTTAGTTAACTCTTCTGAAGCAAGAGCCAAATTGTCTGAGATTTCAGATAAGAATTTATCAAGATTTGTATAAATAACTTCTTCATCTTCTAAGTGTAATAATCTTTTAATTGATGATAATCTGAGCATTGAATGTGATTTAAATATAGGTTCTTCAAAACTACTTAAATGATAATTTTTCCCATCTCTTGGTAAATCTTTTAGATTTGATAATAATTCTTCAAGTATATAAATCAAAGATTTTGGATATTTTGTGTTAAATAGTAAAAATTCAAGAACATTTTCAAGTTCAAGTGTTGATTTATAATAAGCTCTATATGAGTTATAACTTTCATAAGAATTTAGCATAGAATCTAAAATATCGTATTGCAACAACATATCATGTTTTTTTGTAAAAAGAGAACGAAGTTTAGATATTAAAAGCTGTGAAATCTCTATTTTACAACCAATATCATATAAAATAAGTCCTTGTTCTTTAAATATACTTTCATCAATTAACTCCTTATATGCCATTAAATAAATAAGTATTTTATCTAGTTCATTTATATGGTCTCTATTTGAAATTATTTGTCTTTTTTTGTAAGAAAACCACTCTTTTTGCATTCTTTCAAAAATTCTCCAAGCTTCCATAGTAAGAAGATTTTTAACATTTGCATTTATATTAGCAAGCATTGAAAGGGTGAAAGATAAGGTTCCTGATCTATTGTTGTTTTGAATTAAATCAAGTATTTCATTTATAGGTTTTATCTCTTTTTCTTCTAGAAAACCAGGATAAGTCATAGAAAGATGGGTTAATGCAATATTTAATATTTTTGTTGCTTGTTTTGCATTTGTATTATCTTCATATCTATTGATATTTAACATACTTTTTAAATTAAACCGAATCATTCTAGCTGTTGTAATTGCCCGATTAAGATATCTTCCAAGCCAAAAAAGATTTTCAGCTCTTTTGGTTGAAATATTTTCTAATCTAGTATCAATAAACTCTCTAGTTTTAAGAATATTAATACCTGATTCATCTTCACTTTTTCCTAAAATCCATAAATCTTTGCTAGTACCGCCTTTTTGATTTGAAACAACTAATGAATCTTTTGAAGCAGAAACTCTCACTAAACCGCTTGGCATAATTTGAAATTCCCCTTCATCTAAATATCCAAAGGCTCTAATTACTGCATTTCTTGGTTCTACTTTTCCTTTATGAAAAGAAGGAATTGTTGAGAAATCTATGATTTCTTGACCCACATAATAGTGTGGACTTTTGCTGATTCTTTCAGTTAATTTTATGATTTCTTCATCATTTAGTTGATTGCCAAAATAGATTTCTATATCATCTGTTCTATCAATTTTTTTTATTAATAGTGTTTTTATATTTTTAATTACAAAATCTAACTCTTTTTTTTGTCCACACCACCAAGTTGCAATTTGAGGAAGAATTAATTCTTCATCAAGTAAAAATTTAGCAATATTTTTCATAAAAGGATTAAGGCCAATATTCTCTAGAATTCCCACTCCAATTGGATTTATCATAGAAACATTATCTTCTCTAACTACATTTAAAAGACCAGCAACTCCCAACTGAGAATCATTTCTTAACTCCAATGGGTCACAATATTTTGAGTCAACTCTTCTTATTATTGCATCAACTTTTTTAAGACCACTTAGACTTTTTAGCCAAAGTTGATTGTTTTTTGTTAGTAAATCTTCACCTTGAACAAGAGTTAAATCTAAAAATGAGCTAAGATACGCATGTTCAAAATATGTTTCATTATGTGGACCTGGTGTTAGAAGGGTTACTAAAGGATTTTCATTATTTTTAGAAGCCACTTTTTTAAGCATAAGCTTAAAGCCTTCTATAAATTTAGCGATTTTTTGAATTTCTATATTTGGATATAAATCATTTAACACAGAGTTCATGGTAAGTCTATTTTCTATTGCATAACCAAGACCTGAAGGTGATTGTGTTCTATCATTTATAACCCAAAATTTTCCATTTGGGCCTCTACTTATATCAGCAGCATAATATCTCATAGTATAATAATCAGGATTTTCAAAGTTAAAAACTTCAGGAATAAAACTTTTGTGGGCAAAAATAATCTCAGCAGGAACAATACCTTCTTTTATTAGACGTTGTTCTGTGTATAAATCTTTAAAAATTAGATTTAAAAGTTTTGCTCTTTGTTTTAATCCTTTTGTAATTTCTTCCCATTCTTTACTTGTTAGAACAAATGGAATTGGGTCTAAATTCCATCTTCTATTTGTTCCTTCTGGGTCATTATAAATATTATAAGTAACCCCATTATCTTCCAAACGCCAATCAATTTCTGTTTGTTTTTGTTCTAGTTGTTTTATATCTGTTTTTTCAAGATTATCAAATATTTCTTTCCATTGTTCTTTTACATTACAATCTTTATCAAACATTTCATCAAATGATGATTCTAATTTACAACTATCAAAAATTGACATCTACTTTTTTATCCACCTTTGTCTTAAGTCTAGAGTATGAGGATACTCTTTATTTTTTGGCATTTCATGGAAATATAATTTTTTACTTCCTTTTTTATTAGTTAAAGTTCTTGTAGCTTCAACTGCAAAAAGAGTATTACTCTCTCCACCAATTTGTGGTTCATATTCAGTTACTACACCTTGAGAATGGTTAAAGTCCCAGTATCTATTTATTCTTCTAGATTCTGCTTCAAATGAGTTTACAGGAAAACTATCATAACTTCTTCCACCTGGATGTGCCACAAAATAATTGAATCCACCAATTGACCTTGTATTCCATTTATCGATTATATCAAAAGTTAAAGGTGTATCTACTTTAATAGTTGGATGAAGTGCTGACCATGGTTGCCAAGCTTTATATCTTACACCACTTACATACTCACCTTCAACATCAGTTTTAGATAATGGAACTTGGACACCATTACAAGTTACTATGTATCTTTCTTCATTGAAGTTTTCAATTTTTATTTGTAATCGCTCAACTGATGAATCTACATATCTAGCAGTTCCTTGAGAACTTGATTCTTCTCCTAAAACATGCCAAGGCTCAATTGCAGATCTAATTTCAACTGGCATTCCTTCAATTGTTGTCATTCCATATAATGGGAATCTAAATTCAAAAAATGGGTCAAACCAATCAAGTTTAAACTCATAACCTTCATCATTTAAGTATTGAACCACACTTTTTAAATCTTCTTTTACATAATGCTCAAGTAAGAATTTATCATGTAATCTTGTTCCCCATCTAACTAAATCATGTTTATATGGTTTTTTCCAAAAACATGAAACTAAAGCTCTTACTAATAACATTTGTAAAAGTGCCATTTGAGAGTGAGGAGGCATATCAAAAGCTCTAAGCTCTAAAATTCCTAGTCTTCCTGTTGAAGAATCAGGTGAATATAACTTATCTATACAAAACTCACTTCTATGAGTATTTCCTGTAATGTCTGTTAGCATATGTCTAAATAATCTATCTGTTAACCAAAAAGGAACATCTCCACTTTCTGGAATTTGTGAAAAGGCAATTTCAAGTTCATATAAATTTTCAGCTCTTCCTTCATCAGCCCTTGGAGCTTGAGAAGTTGGTCCTATGAATGCTCCTGAGAATAGATATGATAAACCGGGATGGTGTTGCCAAAATGTGATTAGACTTCTTAGTAATTGAGGATTTCTTAATAATGGTGAATCACTAGGCTCCATTGCTCCAATTGTAACATGGTTACCACCACCTGTTCCTGTATGTCTTCCATCTAACATAAACTTTTCAGTTCCAAGTCTGCAAACTCTAGCATCTTCATATAAAGAAAGTAGGTTATTACTTAACTCTTTCCAAGAAGATGCAGGTTGAATATTAACTTCAATAACACCTGGGTCTGGAGTTACTTTTATTCTATCTGTTCTTAAATCATGTGGAGGTTCATACCCTTCTATGATTACGCATAATTCTAATCTTTTTGCTGCTTCTTCAATTGAAGCGATTAAATCTAAGAAAGCTTCTGTTTTATTTACTGGAGGTAGGAAAATACAAAGTTTTTCATCTCTAATTTCAATAGAAAGTGCAGTTCTTACAAATGCTTCATATTTATTTTTTAGAGTAGTTTTTTTACTCATTTTTTTAGCTCTTTTTTGCACTGTTGTGATATATTCACCTAAAGCTGGATATGAAGCAAATAAATCTTGCTCAAAATCTTGTTCAAGTTCAACTTGAGCTTTAACAATCAAAGATTCTAAAGGAAGTCTTAATCCAAGTGGAGAATTCCCTGCCCCTAAAAATAAGTGACCACGTCTAAATTCCCATTTTGAAGTAATCCATTTTGTCTCTCCAAAACTTACAGGAAGAACATATCCAACTGGATTATTTAATCCTTTTGTTAGTTTTTCAGCAATAGTTCTTCTTTCAAGAGGGTCTTTTAAATCATACTTTAATGGGTCAATATCAAGAGGAAGTTCCGCTTCTTTCATAATATAATAAATTGGGTCTTCAAAAGCTGGAATTATATTTTCATCACTTATTCCTAAAATCAAAGAAAGTGTTGATATGAAATTTTTAGCATCATCTGTTGTATATGGATATGTTTTATTCATATTGGCTAATAAATCAGAATTTTGCCATACAGGTTTCCCATCTTTTCTCCAAAATATTGTTGTTTGCCATCTTGGAAGGGGTTCTCCTGGATACCATTTCCCTTGAGCATGGTGAAGTAATCCATTGTTTCCATAAGTATCTAATAGTTTTCTTGATAAGTCATTTGCAAGTTTTCTTTTATGTGGACCATCAGCTTCACTATTCCATTGAGCAGATTCCATATCATCAATAGATACAAAAGTAGGCTCACCACCCATAGTCAAACGAACATCATTTTTTTCTAAATCTTCATCAACTTTAAATCCAAGTTTATAAATTGCATCCCATTGTTCATCTTTATATGGTTTTGTAACCCTTGGAGATTCAAAAATTCTTGTAACACTATTATCAAAGAAAAATTCTGTTTCACACTTATCACTAAAACCTTCAATTGCATGAGCACTATTATAATGAGGAGTACAAGCTAATGGAATATGACCTTCTCCTGCGAATAATCCACTTGTACTATCAAGTCCAACCCAACCAGCACCTGGAATATAAACTTCCGTCCAAGCGTGTAAATCTGTAAAGTCAGCTTCAGGACCACTTGGACCATCAAGAGATTTTACATCAGCTGTTAGTTGTACTAAATATCCAGATACAAAACGAGCGGCAAGTCCTAAATGTCTTAATACTTGAACAAATAACCAAGCTGAATCTCTACATGAACCTAGTTTATTTTCAAGTGTAGTTTTGCACTCTTGAACACCTGCTTCTAGTCTTACTGTGTAGTTTACATATTGATTGATTTTTTGATTTACTTCAACTAAGAAATCAATGATTGGTTTTTGTGACTTATCAATAGAATCTACAAATTCTTTTAATAATTTACCTTTTTCATCAATCTTTAAATATGGTTTTAATTCTTTTTTTAATTCTTTTTTATATTCAAAAGGAAAATCTTTTGCACTATCTTCAACAAAGAAATCAAATGGATTTAGTGTAATTAAATCAGCAATAATTTCAACATCAATTGAAAATTCTTTTGTTTTTTCAGGAAATACAAGTCTCGCCATATAATTTCCAAATGGGTCTTGCTGCCAGTTTAAAAAGTGATTATCAGGTTTTATTTTTAATGAATAAGCTTCAATAGGTGTTCTACTGTGAGGAGCAGGTCTTAATCTTATAATATGAGGAGATAAAGAAATATTTCTATCATATTTATAGTGGGTTTTATGAGATATTACAACTTTCAAAGACATAACTTATCCTTATTTTTTAAATTAGAATTATTATACATTAATAAAAGAATTACTATCTTTAATAATTGTATATTACTAATACAAATGGATTTTTTAATTTAGATTGTATAGTTATTAAATGTTAGATTAAAAAAATAAACTATGAATAAAAAGAGTATTTCTGAAAAATTGTAGGAAATAATATTAAGATAATTTTAAAAAAGTAATTTCACTACTAGCACCCAATCTCATAGGTGGTCCCCAAAATCCAGTACCTTTGTTTACATAAACTTGTGTAAATTCATTGTGAGTATTTAAATCTCTTACGTAAGGTTGCTGTAGTTTTACCAAAAAATTAAATGGAAAAATTTGTCCACCGTGAGTATGTCCGCAAAGAATTAAATCAATTCCTTTTGTAGATTCAATTTCATCAATAAATTTTGGTTGATGAGCTAATAAAACAGTTGGATGATTGTTTGTATTTTCTAAAGCTTTATTAATATCAGGTTTGTATGAACCATATCTATTTCCAAATCTATCATAAACTCCACATAAATAAAAACCATTATCTTTTGGGCCAATATAAACATTCTCATTTTCTAAAGTTTTTATTCCAAGTGAATTTACATAATCAATAATAGGTTGAACTCCATGAAAATATTCATGATTTCCAACAATAAAATATGTTCCAAATTTTGATTTTAAATTCTTTAGTTCATTAAGTGCAGCTTTGGCAAAGTCAAGTTTTGTATCAACTAAATCACCTGTGATTACGATAACATCAGGATTTAATATATTTACCTTATCAACTAAAGATTTAATAAACTTTTTATCAATTAATCCACCTATATGAATATCACTTAATTGAACCATAGAGTAGGGTTGTTTTAGGTTGTTGATTTTTACATCAATTATTTCAAGTTCTATATCTCTTGCATTGTCAATAGCTTTGGCATTTGTAGCAATTACAACAGAAATAGCACCTATATCTAAACCTTTTTTGAAAAACTCTCTACGATTCTTTTTAAATGTAGTTTTTGAAAATCCAAATGAGATGATTTCATGTAATAGTGTAATTATAAATGTTAAAAAAATCACCCCAATTGGTAAAGAAAGAAGAAAATAGAGCCAATTTGGCACTAAGGGAAAATATCTAGCCGCTGGGTATAAAAGTACACCCAAAAAAGTGATATATAAAAATAGGCTAAGATATTTTTTGGTCTTATAAGTAAAATCAAGTTTATTTATAAGACGCATTTTTATTATCAATGTTTGAAAAGCAAAAACAATTGTAAAAACAGAAAAAAATATTATGAAACTCATTTGGGATTGTAAACTTTTTTGGTTAATGAAGGATAAATGAATTGTTTAGTTTTTGTTAAATGTTTGAATTTTTGTATTGAATTTAGATTGCTATTTTTCTATTGATTCGAAGAAATCTGATATTGGAATATCCAAAACTTTAGATATTTTGAAAAGTTGTACAAGGTTGAAGTGTTCATTATTTTTTCTAATTTCAGCTCTACCAAAATAAGAAGCACTAGAATAGCCCATTTCTGTTGCTAATTTTAATTGGCTATATCCTTTTAGTTTTCGAATTCTTATAACATTTGCAGATACTAAATCTAAAAATTCATTTGCTTCATATTCTAAATCATCATTCACTTTTGACACCTTATATGGTGATGAGTTTATTTAAATAGCTTGATTTTTATCAACCATATATATAGTGTTACAATTAGGTACATACAAAATATTTCTTTTATGAAATAATTGCCAAAAAGTGAAAAAGAGTTATTTGTGAGTTATTTGATTGGTAAGATGTATATTATGTAAATATTTGCATATTAAATAAAAAGGATAAGAGTATGAAAAAATTAGTAGTAATGGCAAGTTTAGTTGCAGCAAGTACATCAATGATGGCTATGGATTTACAGTATTTTTTAGGTGCGGGAGCTGAAAGAGGAAGTTTAGATTGGAAAGGTTCAGTTGATATTCCATCTTTAACTTATAGTGAAAATATATCGGGTGATATGTCTGATACAGGATTAAAATTAAAAGCTGGAGTGATTTTAGATAAAACACATAGAATATCTTTATCACATGCTAAATTTAGTGGATCAGATGTTGATTTTACTTTAATTTTAGGAAATTATGATTATTTAATTCCAATGAATGAAGAATTTAGATTATATGCTGGAGTACATGCAGGTAATACTAAATATGAAGAAACAGATGTAGATTTAGGAAAATTTGATATGTCAGGATTAGCATACGGTGTTCAAATTGGAGGAATTTATGACATTACAAAAAACATCGAGTTTGAGTTAGGATTGGCTTATACAAAATATAATGTTGACGAATCTTTTAGTGGAACAATTAGTGGTGTTGACTTTAATGCAAATGTAGAATTAGAAGACTCAACTTCAATGTTCGCAGGAATCAATTACAAATTCTAATCTTTGAAATTCTCCTAATTTCAAAATCAAAAAGGAAACCGAAACTAAGTTTTGGTTAGCCTTTATAAAACACTGCTTGTAATAATTTTCAAGTTCCTAAAAAAAGATATTAAAAGGAATTGCAAATCTTTGATATTTTTCATCTCCAAAAGGGATGATGTTTTCTCCTAAATAAAAAACTAAACCAACTATTTTTTTATCCTCAGATTTATTTTGGAAATCAATAATATGTTTAAATGCATCGATTTTTATAGTTTGTGAAGATTTTACTTCAATAGCAAAAATCTTATCACCTTTTTCTACTATAAAATCAATCTCTTTTTTATCATTCGTACGATAATGATAAATTTTTGGAAGAGTTTGGCTATAACTTATATGCTTTAGAAGCTCTGAAAATACAAAAGTTTCAAATATTTCTCCTTTTTTACTTGAAGATAAAAGCTCTTCTTTGTTTGTAATATTTAAAATGTGAGATAAAACTCCACTATCATTCATATAAAATTTTGGTGATTTAATAAATCTTTTTGAAATATTTGAACTATATGGCTGTACTAATGAAATTTGATAAATCATATTGAGCATTGAAAGGTAGTTATTTAGAGTTACTTCTGATATATTTGAAATATTTGCTAAATCTGATTTATTTAAAATAGAACCACTTCTTGGAGCTATTATGTTATAAAATCTAATAAATGAACTAATATCTCTTAATTCTCCTATATCTCTTATATCTCTTTCGATATATGAACTAATATAAGAGTTAAACCAAAGTGCTTTTCCCCTTGTGGATGAAATTTTTTGAATTTCAGGATAGCCACCATTTATTATAGATTCATAGATTTTTTCTACATTTATAGAAGTAGATTTTAAAAAGTCAAATTCATTTTTAAATAAAATATCTATTATATTTTCATCAGCTTTAAAATTTAACTCTTTTTGAGAAAGAGTCCACAAAGGAATCTCAATAATTCTTCCTGCAAGTGAATCTTTTGTTTTTTTCATATCTAAAATATTTGCAGAACCTGTAAGCAAAAAATTCCCATTGATTCTGTTTTTATCAATATCAAATTTTATAGCTTCTAAAACTTGGGGGACTTTTTGTATCTCATCTAAACATATTGGTTTTGGAAGAGAAGAGATATAACCAAAAGGGTCATTTGTTGCAGATTCTCTATCTGTTAAATTATCAAAAACTCTATATTCATTTCTAAAATCAAGGCAAAGAGTTGATTTTCCTGTTTGTCTAGCTCCTGTTACTAATACAACAGGAGATATTTCAAGGGCTTCTTTTAATATAATTTCAGCACTTCTTTTTAGCATAATACTAGCCTTTTTGTAATTTATATAATTATACTTATATAAATTACAAAAGTAAAGATAGTAATAATATAT